>Ga0181356_1000482_pt1 | contig 17318 bp, 15 predicted proteins | sample Fa13VDMM110SN_FD_130104 | JGI IMG/M metagenome (GOLD analysis project Ga0181356, IMG submission 130104) | Freshwater viral communities from Lake Michigan, USA - Fa13.VD.MM110.S.N | ecosystem: Environmental > Aquatic > Freshwater > Lake | place: USA: Michigan | collected 2013-09-24 | reverse complement strand
TTCATCCTTACGTTCTTTTCGAGGTTTTCGAGTTTTTAACAAATCAAGATAATCAATAAAAATAGCATCTGGGGTAAAATCATATAAGGATTTTAGTTTTTTTAAGTGTTGTTCAATAGTATCCAATGAGGCTCTTCTTGGTGAATATTCTTTAATAATAATAGTTCCTGGTAATGAATTAATTACTTCTTCTACTTTATCTCTATTATCTGATAATTTGTCTACTGGAATTTTAGTTAAGTTAGCATCAAAACGTTTACCTACATAAGATTCACCTAATTCTAAGGCATAGTAAACTATATTATAACCTAACGAAGCAGCATGAGCAGCCATATCCACGATAGCCCAAGATTTACCTCCTCCAGGATTACCAAAGATTAATACTAAGTCTCCTTTTCCATAACCGCCTTGAGTAACCTCATTAAATTTAGGCCATGGAAATGGTATAGGAGCCCTATCTTCATCTCGATATCTAGTTTCAACATCTTTTGTGTATTCGTGTCCGATTGTTTTGTCTTGTCCTGAGCGTAAGGCATTATCAATTAAATTTCTTATAGAATCATAATCACCCATTTTCAGTAGATCTACTGAGGATAATAAAGCTCCTTTTAGGTTTTGATTTTTACAGAATTTAGAGAATTCTTTTTGTACATATTCTAAATCTTTAGCTTCAGTTGATGCTTCATATGCTTCTTTTAATTGTTCTTTAATAGAAACTTTCAATACATCATTGTCTAATTTTTTTAGCTCAATCTTTAATACCTCTATTGTAGGGGTAGTATGATATTTGTGATAATATGATAGTATTTCTTTTAGAACCCACTTATGTGCTTGGTTACTAAAATGTTCTTCATCCAAAACATCATGTACATTATTTAAAAATTCTTTATCGGTTAATAGAGAAGCAATTACTTTAACCTGGAAATTAATTCCATAGCTTTCTAGACTATTTAATGTCATAACTTATTTTTTAATTGAATTTAAAATTCTAAATGTATCTTTTAACCAAAGTTCAACTCCTTTTATAATAATAGCTAAATCATCTTGATTAGCTAAATGTAGAAATTCTTTAGTTTTTAATTCAGGGATAGGACTATCAACTGTTTCAATAATAAACTCTTTTTCATTATCATCTATCAACGGGTTTTTAAGATCCATTAATCTATAAAAATTCTTTACATTCTCAAAGTCATGTAACACCCTTGCATATATTTTATTATCTTTTAGTTTAGTTTCACAGATATTAAATATGTCATCTAATGAAAGAATAGTTTGTCCTACCTCAGGAAATTTTTCTATTAGTGTTTTTGGTCCTAAATCTTTTACTCCAGGAATTTTATCTGAGGTATCTCCTACTAGTGTTTTATAGATGATAAAGTTTTCAGCTAATACTCCAAATTTTTCTCTAATTAATTGTTTATTATAAAATACTTTTTCACCAGTTTTATAAACTGTAATATTATCATCTATTAACTGGAAGAAATCTTTATCATTAGAAGCAATAAAGACCTGAGAATTATATTGGGTTGAAAGATGTGTAGCTAAAAATGCTATAATATCATCAGCCTCTACTTTACTTATTGATAAAATTTTAACAGGTAAACATTGAAGATAATTTATTAGTCTAGATATTTGGTCTACTTGAGCATCTACTTCAGTTGACTTATCCTCAAAAATATCCCAATTAGTAATTTTATTTACATTTCGTCCAGATTTGTATTCGGGGAGTAAGTTCTTCCTGTTTGTGGAAGAACCTACCCCATCAAATACTACATAAACTGAAGTTGGTTTGGTGTGATTAATTAAACTTCCTAATGATCTTAAAAAACCTCCTAATCCACCAATATGGGCGTTATTTTGATTAACGAAATTTAAAACTGCAAAGTTTCTTAAAAATAAATTTAAACCATCAACTAATAATATTCTATCGTTTTTGCTAAAAGATGTTTCTTTTTTGTGTTCTAAACTTACTTCTTCTAGTAGTTTTAAAAATTCTTTTTTTCCCATATTAATCTTCAGATGTATCTACTTCTCCATTAGCTTCGTCTTCAGTAACAATCTTGAAATTGGTACCTCCTAAAATCTTAGCCCATTCATCAGCATGTTCTTTTTTATACTTATCTACTGATGGAGGTGTATCTTTAATAAAACCATGTGCTGTCATAATGATAGAACCTCTAGTAGAAATTCCATTAATGTGATTTTTGTCTACTGAAACTTTAGTTCGTTTAGCAAACTCAACATCTTTTTTATCTTTAACAGCCTTAATTTTATTTGTACCTGCATTAGCAATATTACCAAAAGTAACGATTAATGATGCATCAAAAAACATCGTATTTCCTCCTTTATTTTTCATTTTAGGTTGTTCCATAGGCATAGAAGGTTTTTCAACCCATACCTTATTTACACAAACGAATGTATTTGTATAAGGAGAATTTTCTTTTCGAGAAAGTACAATTTTCTGATTTACAAAATTACCAAATTGTTGAGACATAGCACCAGCATTCCACTCATTGCTATTTGATGATTTTTCAATACTCATTTTGCAAGGAATTGAACCTACTGAATCCCATAAAAATAAAAGATCATAAGGTAAATTACCTTTAGTTTGTTCATCTAAAAGATCTAAAATAAATGCAGCAACATCTTCTACAGATTGTAAAGAGCTTCTATCAGCATAAATAAAAAATCCTTCATAATTTTGTATTTCACCTGTAACTGGATCAATAACTTCATTCACATCAAAACCCATAGTTTTAAGGTGTCCAAAATCAAATTTCATCTCAGTTACTATTAGTACTGGAAGGATTCCTGCTTTTTGAGCATTAACTGCTGCTTCAATAAGTGCAGTAGTTTTACCTGTATCAGAGTGTCCTCGGAGTAATGTAATATGACCCATAGGAATACCTGGAAGCGAGATAATATCTGACAAAGCTTCCGAAACTGGTATCCATTTCTGTTCTTTGAACTTAACATTTGAATTTAGAAGTTTCTTATCTTTAAACTTATTTAGGTCAAACCCTTTTTTAAGTTCAGAGGAAACAGCCTCATTCAAAGAAGTTGACTTCTTTGTTATTGTTGTCATAAAATTTAGTTTTTAATTATTCTTCAGAAAATAAAGCATCAAACTTTTCTGAAGTTTTTGCTTTTTTACCACCCATTTTCTTTTCAGTTACTTTAGCGGTAATACTTTCTGATTCTTCTTTCCAAGGTGCTTCACTTGGGGTTTCAGCTTCTTCTGTATCCTCAATAACTTCTCCATTTTCATCTTCTGGGTTTAGCCAGTTTTGAAGAGTAGTTTTGATTTCCTCGTAAGAATGTTTCTTATTGATTTCCAAAATATTAGGTTGTTCTGTTAACCAAAGTTCAGCTTGTTTAGCATCTTCACTAAGAGGAGTAGTTTTTGGTTTTACTCGAATAGTACATTTAATACCTTTGCGTCCAGCAATGTCAGCTTCAACAGCCTCTACATTAAAATCACGACCCTCAGTAACATCAGTATAATCACCATAATCTTCATCTTCAGCAATACCTAATAGTTGCATGTAAATTTCTTTACCAAACTCCCAAAGACGAACACCCATATCTTCTTCACCACGTACAATTACTGGTGCAAAAATACGCATTTTTGGATCAAGCTTTTTAGCTAAAGACCAATTTTCTTTGTCTGATGTTGAGCGAAGTTTTTTAGTAAACTCTACAATAGGATCTGATTCATTCCAATTAGTAAGAGCAAAAATAGGATACTTAGCGAACCCATAGTGAACATAAACTTCTTTAAAAGGATTAGCTTTATCGGATTTAGAAGGTACGATACGAACCTGGTGTTTACCTACTTTTGGTTTCCAAAAGATTTTTGAATAATCTACTTTTTCTTTTTTTGCCCCTGGTTTTTGCTGTAGAGACTCCAGCCGGTTTTTGATTTTACTTAAATCCATAAAAATTTGTTTTTAAACAGTTAATGAAATGGTTATTTGTTATCGTGGCGAATATATGAAAAATGCCTTAAAATTCCAACCTAAAATGTTTAACTTAAAGTTCAATAATTTGGTATAATTTAGTATTTAGTGATTTAAATTCGTTTTGTTGAGTTAGTAGTATGCAATTTTTATAATGATTCCAATTTACTTTAAAAGATGGATCTACTATTCCTCCATTTAATCTTTTAATTAATTCATTTAAAGCATTTATAGTATATAAAGTATTGGTATCTTTTTTTCTATGTACCGAAATAGTATTTGGTGGTAAACTTCCTATATTTCCGCTATCTGTGTTATAAGTTACAACATATTCATTAGTACTCTTTATATAAAGTACAAATAATTTACCATAATTTATTATATAGTCTGTAGATATTCTTTCTATAAGGTCTTCTAATAACTCTATTTGAGTAAAGGAAGCAAATAACTTATTATTCATTATATGAGTTGATTTTTTGGTATAAATATCAACTTTTTTTATGAAAAACTGTAATCAACTCCGTGAGAATATTTAACTGTTAATTTTCTTTTTTCAAATATTTTTTGAATTTCTAATAAAAGATCCTTTTCTTTTTTATTTAAATCAAATAAAAAACTATCATAAACATAAAGTATTATTTTAGTATTTTTGCCTACTAATAACTTATGAATATCCCATAGAATCTCAATATTATTTGCTGTTTCATAGTGTTGTAACAGATAATTAAATAATTTTTGAGGATTCATATCAGTTAGATTTTCTTTATAGAATCTATATTTTGAAATAGGACATTCAATAAATCCTCCATAATTAAAATCATCCCATAACTTGTCTATAAACGTACTTATTTTTTTAAAGAACTCGATATGGCTGTATTCTTGTTTTATACCGCCATATAAATTTCTAAAAATGATTTCCTTAGCATTTTCATATGAGATATCATATAATTTTGAAAATTCATTATAGACGTTATCTTCAAATTCAAAATCTATTAATTTAGCAGCTAGTGTTGGATGGTAAGCTGAAATATCAAATTCAACTAATAAATCATTTTTAGGAATAAAACTTTCTCGGGTTTTATCTTTTGGTATTGCTGAAAAATTTATTCCATTAAAAGCATTTGAAGGTCTTTTTGTAGTAGTATATAAATTATATTCAGTATAAATTTTATCCTCTAAAATTGAATACTCAGGATGTGGTAAATCATAATATTTTTCAAACACAGATTTACTTAAAGTTATACCATTTCGTTCAATACCTAAAAATGCACTAGGGGCTTTGCTATTTAAAAACTTATATTCTTCTGGGTATTTTAAGGGTAGGTGTTTTTGGGTTAAATCAAATAGTGACTCGCAGTATTCATAATGTTTAGTTACTGGGATTATTCTATTTAAATCTAATATATTTGAGTGTTTTGAGTAAAAATGATTATAAACTAGATTTTCAGGGTACTTAAAAGTATCAGGAATTAAATAAGTTAAATCATATAAATTTTTGTAGGGTAGATGATATAATTTTTGTTTTTTATTGATGACATATATTTCATCTATATTCGTCAATAGTCCGTCTATTAGCGTTTTATCAAGCGAGAATGTTTCATTGTGATTTAGGCATAGCATATAACCTTTATCATCTATAAACGGTTTTATAAAAATAAGACTAATTTCACTTAATATAGGATGGTAGTTATGGTGATAAGGAACTATTTCTAAAAATATTTTTTTTAATTTTTTTGCTTTTAATTCCTCTAATTGTTCTTCAGTTTCTATTAACCAGTACATAGATTAAAGATAATAAAGATCTATCAATCATCCAATGTTACCTAGTAAAAGGTTCTATATAATCTAAATAAGTATTAGTGGGGGTATATGATCTAGCATTAAGAGCACTTTCATTAGAACTAACAACTCCAAATTTTACAGCAGGTTGAGTAGTTGGGGGATAAACTGTGGGGTCATTATTAGATTTATAAGGTACTCCACCATCAACTCCTTCATCAGTATTATCTAAATTAGTAATAGCTAAAATTGAAGGTTTTGTTTTATTATTTGACAAAGGACTATTTTCAATTATCCTATCATTAATTTGACTTAAATAAGTATTAGTAGGAGTATATGTTTGTATAAATCTAGATGGAGGTCCTGGGTTTGCTGTAAGAGTAGGAGTTCCAGTATTAGTACTTGGATAGTTTGTAGTAAGATCATTATTAGGACCTCCTAATGGATAGGAATTTTCTAAGTCTAAATTTGTTTTATCAAATGAATTTATTAATCCTGCTTCTACAGAAGGATTAGTTGAAAAGATAGGGGCTCCAGTATTAGTACCAGGCAAAATGTTTTCAGTTGCCATAATTTTTTATTATAAATATTACCAAAATTTAAGGTAATCTTTTTTTAAATAATTATCAAATTGATATAATTTTTGGTTTTGAATAGTTAATTCAACTAAATTTTTATTAGTTTTATATACAGCTTCTCTACTACCAGTTAATTTCCATTTGATAGAAAAAGGTACATAAAGTTCCCAATAAATTTTTGGGTCTTTATTTATAAGTTTATCAAAAGTTTGTTTAGATATTTCTATATAAATAAGTTCATTTGCTTTTTTACAAAAGTATCTTATAAAAGATCCAAATTGATAATCTTGATCAATAGGGGTATTTAAATAATAAACAGGAACTTTACCTTCTTCATCAAGAACTGTAGGAGAATCTGGAGATGGGATTAATTCTTCATTAGGGCCATCTTGGGGTGTTTTTCCAGTAAAATATTTTCCTGTTGAAACTCTATAATAAAATCCATAATAAGGAGTTCCACTAGATTTATAAGATAAATCTCCATTACTGGATAGATTTTCTTGTATTTGGGATTTAGGATAATACATATTTTTTAAGCATATGGATTTTTAAACTCATTTCTAAATCTAGTTACATCATCTACTAAAGTTAATGCTTGATTTCTTAAAGCTGTAGTTGAAAAAGATATATGAATCCAAGGATTATTTCCAGCTCTATATTCTAAAAGTAATTGATCATATCCTTTTTTTCCTTTAAGTAAAGTTTGAATTTCTTTAACTCTAGTTACCATTAAATCATTTTGATTGGTTTTTCCTCTAATATCACTAAATTGAATATCTACTGCTTGTCCTCCTTCATGTTGACTTCCATTGCCTTTATTTCTATAAGCATTAGTTACAAACATGTCAGGGTATTTGGCTTTAATAGGTTCTAAAATATTTTCAGCTAATGCTTTTAAATTATTAATTACTTGTTGTCTAGTTAAATTTTGTTTTTCAAATTTAAAATATTTGGTTTGTCCTTCACCTGGAATTAAATAAGCAGCTGCAGGAGCAGAACATGATAATTGAGCTAAGTTAAAGTTTTTACTTATAATAATTGATTGGTCTCGTTTACAATTCCCATTAGATGGGGTTACTTTTTGTTCAACATATCCTCTAGAGGCAGCCTTACTATCTTTAGAACTAGAAGATGAACTTGTAGAAGATTTAGTTGAAGAAGAGCCAGTAGAACTTTTTCCAACAATTACAGATTCAATAGTAGTATCCCAAATATTATTTTGAATTTTATGTGTAATAGATTTTATCAAAATATCTAAATTATTTGGATAATTAGAAGGTAAAAATGTAGAATCTAAATCAAAACGTTGAAATATTTTCATTCCTGATAACCCATCCATAGTTAAAGATACATTTACAGGAATAAAACCAGATGTAGGGGAAATAGTAGAATTTGAACCTCCTTCATTAGATTTACGTTTATTTAAATCTTTAACTAAACTATTTAATATACTTTTATTAGATTCAAAAGTTTCTTCATTCCAGTCTAAACTAATCCCACCTTTAACACTACCATTAACAACATAATTAAAATAAGTAGCTGATGATAAAATAATTTGATCAGGGGATTCTAGACTACCTGAGGCAATTTTTGAATTTTGTCCTTCGGTTATTTTTTCTGCAAATCTAGTAGTTAAACCTTGACTAAGTTTAGAAAAAGCTGTAGTATCTTCACCTACAACTTGTTTATTAGCAGCAGCCCCAATAGATATAATAATAGCAAATTCTGGGGGGATTGAGGTTTGAAAAGATAGATCTTTAACAAAAGAAGTGGTGTTTTGTTTATTTTGGGGATTATAATATCCTGTTATATTGAATTTACTAATGGTTTTATTTTTCTTAAATTTAGTTAGTAATTCATCTAATTTAGGATAAGGATTTTTATCTATGATTCTTAATACATTATCATCAGTTATATTTACTTCAAGTTGATTAACTCCTCCTAATGCTCTAGAAATATCACCTAATATAGCATTTAAGAATCTTTTCATTGAAACTTTATTGGTTTTTTCATCAACTAATTCATCTATTTTTTTATTTAGATAATCAAAATTAACATAAACATTCATTAATTTTCCATAAATAACCTCAGGAATTTCTGAATAGATAAAACTATCTAAATAATCATAAAAATTCCATTGAAATGTATCTGAAATTTGGGTAGCATCAGGAAATAATTCTTTAGGTTTAACAGTATCTGTTCGAGAAACAATACAAATTCTAGGATCAACACTAATTGTTAATTCATTTATAGGAATCAAATTAGTTTCAACATCATAATCTATTTTGATAGTAGTTTCGCTGTTATCTTCATTTAAAATAAAAATATAATTATTTTGAATTTCAGCTAATAATCTATTTAATTTAACATAATACTGCATGTTTCCTCCATTAAATGGAACTCTACAAAATGTTTTATCTCCCTCAAATGTTATAGTTGATTTATTTTCTTGAAAATAACCACCATTAGTTAATATTCTAGTTTTAACTAAATGATATAAATTACTTATTCCATGTTTATATTGATAAAATTCTTCTGACCCACCAGTAGTAGGTTTATTATTACCATTAGTTACTGTTTTTTGAGTATTCATTTTTAACCCTTCAATAATATCTCCAACACTTCTTAAGTTTAAAGTAATATTAAATGAGTTATCTGCATTATAATTCCAGCTAAAATTCATAACTTTTCCAAACAGTGCATCATAATTCCCACTACTAGATATTCTTTTTTCCTGGATTTTTTCTAGAGTTTTATTAACACTAGTATTACTTTTATTAAAAAAATAATCTTGTAAACTATTATTGTATGGGTCATTAACTAAATTTTTATTATTATCCCAATAAATAACATTTCCCCATTCTAATAACATATAATAACCTAAACGCATATACAAAACATCTAGTATTTCTAACTGTTGTCTATTATATGCTTTTATATTTATAGTTGCAGATTTAGTATAACCATCCCCATCAGTTTTTATATCCACTTTTTCTATACCAGGCATAGGTCTATAACCTAATTCATACCCTCCAATACCATATGCTTGATCTAAATCTAATCCTGATCTTTGAAGTCCTGGAGTTGAAGTAGAAGTTCCAGCAAATAAAACATATTTTTTTGCTAAATCTAATGAATTTAGGTTTAATCCATTTACATAAGTATAATTAGTACCTCCTGGGGAAACTTCAACAGATGACATTAATCTAGCAAAGGCTGTTTTAGAATTCATAAAAGTTATATCATCCATGGTTCGGTTTTCTCCTAATCCAACAGCATACTTTTCTTGCCTTACATTGATTTGATTACTTACATAATCATCAAAACCTTCTCCTAATATATTCATATTAACTATTTAATTGATTATAACTTGCTAAAATTCCTTCTAAGTTAAAAGGTATTCTTATTTGAATTCCTTCAGGTACTACTAAAGAATTTTGTAATAAACTAGCATTAGCGATAGAAATTACCCACCAATAAGATTGATCTCCATAATATTGTTGAGCTAAAATATCAAATCTATCTCCTTGAGTAGTATAAACATAGATATCGTTTTCATTCAATGGAATTTCAGGATAACGAACTGTTTGATAGATTCGTTTTCCATTAATTTTTTCTACTGGTATATTTTGATATCTATTAGGCATTACTATAGTTTCCTAAACCTTTTTCTTCTGTTGTTAAAGCAATAAATGGTGTGGTACCTAAATTATTTATTGGATTTAATGTTTTTCTTGGAGTAAAATAATGAATTGGGGTAAAATTAAATGAAGTTACTCTTATCATATGAGATAATTCTTTTACGGTATTATCATAGTTTCCATCATCATTTATTCCTATTTCCCAAGTTGATTCATTAGGTATATCATAAGTTAAAGAGGTAATAAAACCAGGTTGCTCGTACAAATAACCTCCTAAAGTTAATGAAACTAAAGGACCTCTCATATAGCCATTTATACTATAATCAGGAGCTAAATTAGTAGCTAAATAATTTAATTTTTTATACATTGGAATTAATTCCTCTTTAGATTGAGCATACACTGTCCAAGATAATGAAATTGCTCTAGTAAAACCATTATAAGTATAAAATTTTTCTCCTCTTCCTAAATATTGTTGATCTTGCCAAGCAGCATTATATGTATCTTGAAATGAATCTAATAATGCTCTAAAATGCATATATATTCTTTCACTTCCTCCCCCACTATCTAAAGAAGCTATTCTAAATTTAACTAAATCATTGGATTCACCCTTTTTTTCAGCACCATTACTATCATAAATGATTATAGTTCTATCTTTATTTAATTTAGAAGCATTTATTTTATCTAAAGGACCTAATGGATTTCCATTTACATCTTGTTTTCCACTTTCATAACTTCCTACATAACCTTTTATTCCTGGATCTCCTAAATAAACTCTGTTTTCTATATTTTTTGAATTTGGGCCTGAGTATTCTGGGGCTGCAAGATCAAGATTATTTTGATTTTTTCTAAAGTCAATTATTGAAGGAGAGCCAATTTTGTTTTTATTATTTAATTGATCCCCAATATCTGATATTTGTTTTTGAGTAAGAACCTTAGCATTATTTTCATATATCTTATCAGTATTAGAATCTAATGAATCTATTTTATAAACACTATCATATCGTGTTAAATCTCCATTAGGAGTAATATCATTTTCTACAAATGTTTCAGTAAAAGCAGAATAATATCCTGAGGCTCCTAAAAATCCTACAACTTTTCTATAATTTATTTTAACTCTAGAAGGAGTAATAAAATTAGTAAAATCAGACCTAATTATAGCAGAATCCCCATCTTTTTCTACAGTAAAAATAGTTTTTTCTGGGGGGTTTATATTGGGATTATTTAATCCTGTTCTTTGGTCTGAAAAATAAATATTAGTTTTACCTATACCTAGGATGGAATTAGGTCCTCCTCCATATGATAATATTATATCATTACTAACAGCATATGATCCTTTTAATCCTTCAGGTATAAAAGTAGGATCTTGTAAAGTTTTTACTTGATATAATCCAATTAATCTATTTTGTTTAATTTCTTGATTAAATGTAACCTTTTCCCCATATCTATTCAAACCTAAATCAGGAATTAATCCATCTTTTACTACTCCGGTCATAGGAGATGAAGGATCTAAACCTAATAAATTTAAATGAGTTCCAGTAAAACCAACCCCAGCTTGAGCTAAGGTACTTAATGGAGTATAAATACCTTGATTCACACCACCATTAACCCCACCATAAGAAGGACCAGTACTAGCTTGAGTTCTAACTGATGTTCTTGATAATAAATTTTGTTTTAGAGTAAAAAATAATCCATTAGGTGATTTAGTATCTATAAAAAATTTACTTAATCTTAAAACATCTTCTGCAGCATCAATAGGAGCAGTTAATCCTCCTCTCAATAAAAAGTCATTATCGGCGCCACCATTAAGTGGTGAAGACTGATTTGGAATATCTGCCTGGATGTAAGGTTGATTACTCGAACCTCCATCAGGCTGATCATTCCCAAATTTTAATGATTTAAGATTGGTAGTAAGATTTATTAATGCCATGAATTAAAATGTTGCTCCTTCTGGTGCGTTATTTCTATACTCCCCGTATCCAGGTAAACCACCATTTAAATCTAATTGAGATGGTTGAGGTAAGATATTAGGCATTCCATCAACATAAGATACATAAGCAGCATTTACTTCTTGAGTAAAGTTTCCGTTTAATGAATAACCAGCTTCTTCACCACTAGCATGTAGTTTTGATTGTTGAGTAGCTCCAACATTTGTTAAAGGTGTCTGACCATTACCTGTGATTGAGTAAGGAGAACCTTCTTGTGTAAGTCTGTCTAAAAGTCCCATAATGTTTTTTTATTATAAATATTAATGTTTTTAACCTTTGTTTATTATTAAATCTTGGGCTTCACTTAATTTTATCCCGTTCATTTCTATTACTGGAGTGTAGTTTTTAGATGCTATTGAAGCGAGGTGTTTTTTCATTTCTGCAAATTCATTCATCAATTGGGTTAAAGGTAATACGGCTTCAGGACCGGCTTCTCCAATTAATGCTCTTGTAGGTTTAGTAACTATACCCCCCAGAGCCATTTCTTTAGGTTTTCCAAAAACATCTTCAATACTCTTACCTGCTTCTACTTGTTGTAAGTTTTGCATTGCTGCTTTTTCTTTAGCAACTTGTAAATCTCCAAAATTTACCATTGTGCCAGGCAACAAGTTTAAAAGTGTTTTAGTAAACCAATTAGTTTGATCAGTAGCTAATTCTTTAGCTTCTTCATATCTAGCTTGAGCTTCTTTAGATACATTCTTAAATTTATTAGAATCAGATTCAATTTCTCTTATAGTATCTTCAGATATTTTTTCTCTTCCTGATGCACCTAATACAAAATCAGCAAATTTAACTATGGCATCAGCTAATTGATCTAAAAATCCTCCATCTACAAATCTTGAAAATGTTTCTTTTGCTTTTTCTAAAGCATCATTGAATTTACTTTGGGCATCTTGAGCTTCTAAACTTTCCATAGCTGCAGACCCTAAACTCTCTATTATATCGCTTGTTAGTTTTCCTGAGTCTTTTAAAGCTCTATAATAATCTGAGGCTGCTCCTTTACCTGTTTTTAAATCATTATATTGTTTTTCAGATATTGAACCATTTTTCTTTAATTGCTCAAGAGTATCAGCATCTAAACTAGAGGCTTTAGCTTTAAATTTATTTAAAGTTTCTTGTTCAGTAACCATATTAGCCATTTCTTCTCTAGACATTCCTAAAGATTGAGCTATTTTAGCTTGGGCGATTCTATTATTCCCAGCAAAAGTATCTATAATTTCCTGATTATTTGCTATTTCTTCTGTTAATCCTTCAATATCATTAGTTAAGGCATAATATCTAGCTTGCTCTAAATTCAATTCTTTATTAGTTAATAATTCTGCTTCTAATTCAGCTGTAATAGAAGATTCAAAATTTAATAAAGAATCTGCTATTTTATCTACTTGGGATAATGATAAACCTAATTCTTTAGCTCTAATAGCAGAACGTGTTAATGCTTCTTCTCCTCCTTTTATAGAAACTTTCATTGAATTTGAAGCAGTTAAAACATCTTTTAATATTGCTCTTTCATTAACTAATATTCCTGTTTCTAATTTTCTTAAACGGGTTATTCCTACTATTGAATTTTTTGTTTGATCTATTGTTTTTCCAGTAATAGCAGTTGATTGAATTAAACCTTTTTGTTCCTCATCATTTAATGCTAAAAATTTAGAAGCATTTGCCAATTGAGCGGCATATTGTTCTCCTTTTACTCCTAGATCAGTAGCTAAATTAACTGATGTACCTAACAGTTCATTTAATTTTAAATTAGACTCAACTATATCTTTTTGTAATAATAAATTACCCTCTTGTATTTTAGTAAGTATTGGAGCTTTATCTGTAACATCAAAAAAACTATCCCTAGTTTTTCTAGCAGCATCTTTAGAAATATTGAAATTTTTAGCTATATCTGTTACTTGTTTATCTGCGGCAAACATAGCATCAATAAAAAATTTACCAATGCTTACTAACATTCCTATCCAACCACCTTTTAGCAAACCTGTTAATCCTCCTAAAAGACCTGTAAATCCTTTAGTAAATGCTTCTAATCCTATAGCAAGAGAAGATGTTTTACTACCTAAATCTGGAAGCTGATTTAATTTAGATATTGCCACGGATCTACCTACAGCTCCAGTAGCTAAACTACCATCTCTATTTCTTAAGTTTAATCTTTCGGCTTGTTCTCTAGTACTACTTCCGGCAGTTATAACAGCATTAAGTTCTTCTCTAAGTGCTATTTGTTCTTGAATTTTTTTATTATTAAGGAAATTTTCTTTTGCAGATTCTCTAGCAGCTTTAGCTCCTTTTTCAAATGGAGTAGAAAGTAAAGATGCTTTTCCTCCCCATTTTTCAGCAAATTCAGCTAAAAATGAAAAAGGTTTTACTCCAAAATTATTTCTGATTTTTTCAGAAAGATCTTTTTGTTCTTCTAAAAGCTTTACATTTTTTTCATTTTTTTCTACAACTTCTTTAAGAGAAGCTACTAAAGTTTGAGCATTTATGGATTGATCTAGACTTAAACGACTAATCTCTGTTCTTAATTGTTTTTCAGCTTTGTTAGCTTTATTTATTTCTTTATTTATAGATAAAACTGTTTCTCTAGTTCCTAACTCTTTATCCTCTAAATACTCTATATCTCTTGTAATCTCATATAGTTTTTTACTTAAAGATAATATTTCTGAACGAAGAGTTTTTTGAGTTTTTAAATAATTAGTTTGGTCTTCAATGTTATCTTTAAGTTTCCTAGCTTCTTCATTTTGTCTTATTAAATCAAATAGACCTTGAGCAAAAGCATTAGGATCATAAGGATTTCCAGGGTTTCCAGGATTTGGGGGAGTTGGTGGAGTAGGTGGATTTGGTGGTGGAGCCATTATACTAACATTTTGTTATACATATAAAAAGGCATCATTTTTTTGATGCCTTTGTTGTATATGTTGGTTGTTTTTTAGGGGGATTGTTGGTTTGAAGTGGTATAATGTTATCGATTTTAGCTTGTTTCATGGCTGCGACAGATTTTTGAAAATTAGTTTCTTGATCATCTCTTCCATTTTGTTTTTCATAATGCTGCTTTAATTGACTAAAAGTAAAATTTCTTAACCAAATAGGCATATTATAAACTACATCGTAACTATATCCTCCTTGCCCCCAAAATACTATTTCATGTATTTGATTAAATACAGACATTCTATAATTATAGCTCAGGCCAAAAAAAGTTAATTCCTATTGGAATTTCGATGTCCTCCTCTACACCGTTTAATTCGATTGATGATTTCATACTAACATCTGGACTAACCTGAAGAATATATTTTCTTAAGGCTATAGAATCTTTGGCTAATAGATAATTATCTACAAATTCATTGATATCTTTTTTATCATAATTTCCATTAATTGATAAAATAGTATGTTTTAACCTAGTAGATATTTCTGGGCTTAGATTTTGGTTTATTTTTTTAATTCCATTTATATCTTTTTCTATAGCCTTTTGATCTTTTTCAGTTAAAAGTTTAAAAGTAATTTTGTTATTAGTAGAAGGTAATTCAAATTCAAATTCGTTTCTATTATTTAACATTAAAGATTCATCTAAATATTTATTTTCTAATAAAGATAAATCAACTGTTACTTCTTGATTTTTATAGTCAAAAGTATAATCTTTACCATACCCTAAAATTCTAGAAGCTAATATTAAAGCGTTCTTATCTCCAATTAAAAGATCATTAATGTCAATTTTAGAAATAACTAATGATTGTAAGAGTTTATCAATTACAACTCCTTGCTTAATGTAGTTTGAATTTGTTAAAATATCCTCTTCTTTAGCAGTCATGTATTTCATTTCTACTGTTCCAGATGCTAATAGAGAATCGGGAGGATAAAGAAGCCCTTTAGAGGGCAGTTCAATTGTTTCCGTAGGGAAATTAAATTTTTGTTCCATTTTATTGTAACTTTTTTAAATTAAAGATTATTGTTTTGTTATAAATATCAAAAAATAAAAAAAGGCTCAGGATATCCAAGCCTTTTTAAATAATTTTTTTGTTTTTTTAGAAGTTCAATACACAGTAGTCAGGTTGAACAGTCATAGTAATGTTTTGAGCAGCTGATTCGTTATCATAGCTGTATTCACCGAAATTAGCTTCAATAATCAAACATCCTTTCAATATCCATTCTGATACTACATCTCCTACAGGACCAACAACATTAAGAGTTAAATCTTTTTTATAGAAATCAGAATATCCATCTCTACCTGTTACTGATTCGTGGTGTAAACGTACCCATTCCATTACTGCCTGAGCTCCAGATGGTGTGATAGGATCAAATAAAGTCATCTGAACTGTACCCCATTTAGATTTTCCTTTTACAAACCTTTGAACGTTTATATGATTGAGAGCAATTGATTCCTGGGTTAATGTGATTGCACCTACTCCCTTAATTATATACGCTGGAACCCCGTCTACATACATGATAAATCTATTCTGCTGTTTGGGTTCAAACGCGGTAAAAAATATTTCGTTTGGATTTAAAATTGCCATGTTTTTTTATGTTTTTTTATTATAAATATCAATTTTTTTAAAAAGGGATAGGTATTTAACCTATCCCCTTTATTTGATTTTATTCAAAAGTCGCACCAGTTGGAGTGATATTGAATGTTAAGTAAATGAATTCAGCAGTTTTAGTTGGTTGTAAATAAATTTGACCTACTAATTGATTTCTATCAATTACATCAGGAGAGTTATTAGAATCATCCATTACTACTTTAAAAGCATATAATCCTTGACGCTGTTGAACACTAGTTAAATATGGATTAACTTGAGCTAAGAAGCTATTTCTAGTAGCTGGGGTGTTTTGTTCAAATACTAATGTATTAGCTACTTGAGAAATATATGATTTAAGAGCAATTAATAATCTTCTAACATTTACTCTATCAAGAGCAGATGCTTTTAATTGAAGTGTTTTCTGACCATATACTACAATACCTTGTCCAGGGAATGTTGCAATCGGGTTTACTTTATTTTGATATAAATTATCACGAGAAGCTTGGTTTAATTTTTGTTCAACTCTAATTACTGTTGATAATCCACCTCTATTAATACCAGCAGGGGCAAACCAAGGCTCAGATACTCTATCATTAAATGCATACACACCAGCAATCATTGTTGAAGCAGGAACCCAAACATTTTTACCTGTTGCTGGGTCTGATATTTGACACCAAGGCCAGTATGAAGCAGCGTATGATGTATCTCTTTTTAAAGCTTCTGTAATAACTCCAGTTTCAGTATCGGCATAATCCACTAAATCTAAAATATAAATGTTATCACCTCTTTCTTGAGTGTTGGTTATAATTGTAGAAATCACAGAACTATGAGAAGGAAATTGATTAATTAATCCTGGGGTTAATAGCATGTT
>Ga0181356_1000481_pt1 | contig 17323 bp, 13 predicted proteins | sample Fa13VDMM110SN_FD_130104 | JGI IMG/M metagenome (GOLD analysis project Ga0181356, IMG submission 130104) | Freshwater viral communities from Lake Michigan, USA - Fa13.VD.MM110.S.N | ecosystem: Environmental > Aquatic > Freshwater > Lake | place: USA: Michigan | collected 2013-09-24 | reverse complement strand
TCCTCCTAGTGGTGTGACTATCACTTATTCAATCGTTCAACAAGTTCCTACAAATCCTATAAATGTAGATAATGTTGCTAGTATAGATCGAACTACTATTACAATACATAACGTAGGGCATTTCTATATTAGTGCAACAACAAACGCCACTAATGCATTTAATGCAGCTGTACCAGTTTCACGAAGAGTAACAGTAACTCCTGCTAATACTAGTTTACAAACCACACAATGGAATGCTTTTCCAGGCATAGCCACGGCTACTACTTTCTTTGTTGGAGAGACACTTACTATTACTGCTCCTTCATTTCAAAGTCCTGCTGATCCAGCTGAACGATCGAGAAATGGAATTCGTATTGTATATTTTATAAATAATGCAACTACTTATATCAATGGACCATCTTTTACAACTCAAGCAGCGGGAACATTGGTTGTTAGAGCCGAAACTAGGTCAAATCTTAACAGTAACTATAACAACGCTACATCTATTAATTCGCAGCATTTTACGATAACTTTTATTAATCGCCCCCCTCCACGAATTGTTAGACATATTAATGGGGTAACACTTGTATTTCAAGAAGCACCTATTCCACAAAGCCCAATATTCATACAAGCTAGTCCACGAGGACCTCTTGAATGGTTTGCGGTGGTGGATAATAGGTCACGACAACAAATTACAAACTATGCTAGAGCGCAGGATAATATTACTTTTACAGTAGACATTAGTGGTAATAGAATATTTGTACCATTCAATAATATTGTTACGACACTTATGACGGATATGACTTTTCTGTTTGATAATTGTCCTTTTTTTAATCAAGACATTTCTTCGTGGGATACATCACGTGTTACAAATATGGCGGTTATGTTTCGTGGAGCCACTAGATTCAATCAACGACTTGAAAGCTGGAATACAGCACAAGTTGAGAGTATGAGTGAGATGTTTGATGGTGCTGTAGCTTTTAATCAACCACTATTGGGTTGGAATACAAGTAGGGTTAGATTTATGCAGTTTATGTTTAGACGTGCTACTAATTTCAGACAAAATATAAGTTCATGGAATACATCACAGGTTACAGAAATGAGTTTTATGTTTATTGATGCTGCAAATTTCACAGGTCCTATTATATGGAATACACGAAATGTTAGAGGTATGGCGGTTATGTTTATGAATGCCACTTCTTATAGCGATCATCTTCATATGTATACAGATAATGTTATTACTATGAATAGTATGTTTAATAATGCTATATCATTTCATGGAGCTGGAAACATTTGGCAGTGGAATACCTCACAGGTTACAAGTATGAATAGTGTGTTCACTGGGGCTAGAACTTTTACTAGAGACCTTTTCTGGAATACGAGTTTAGTTAATGATATGGCTAATATGTTTGATGGTTGTATATCATTTAATGGATGGATTGGTTGGTGGGATACATCAAATGTTATACAAATGCGTAACATGTTTCGTAGGGCATCGCATTTCAATCAGAGTATTGGCAGATGGAATACTTCGAGTGTTATAAATATGACTGGTATGTTTGATGGTGCTGAACGTTTTAACTATCCTATTAATACAAATGGATTGGCGATAGGTGCGTGGAATACAAGTGCTGTTACAGACATGAGTTTTATGTTCAGAAATGCGCGAAATTTCAATCAGAATATTGGTAACTGGAATACTTCGCGAGTTACTGACATGGAACGAATGTTTGAGGGTGCTACAAGTTTTAATAATGGACATTGGCCTCCTGTTTTTGGATTCAATGGATTTTTGAGTCAGCAAGAATTTCTTGATATTACTGTTTTTAATGGTGCTGCTAACCCTAGGATTACAAGAGTACCTAACCCAAGACAAACCATGAATTGGGATTTAAGAGGGGTTGCAAACTTTAATTTTATGTTTCATAATGCATCAAGTTTTTTTAATGTTGATATAAGTAGATGGTTTGTTGCGCGTGGAATCGGATTCGGAAATACAAGTTCTTTTAGAGGAGGAAGTTGTCCGTTATCTGATATTTTTACACCTTGGGATATTTGGTTTAGAAGTCCAAACAGAGGGCGATAACAATACCCTACAACAATAATACATCCACAACAATACATCCACGATAATAACAATATTTCAAATAATAATATAAAATATTTAGTTTATATTATTACTATAAGCGATGCAACAAAACCCGTCTTCTTCTGACCCATCTAATACCACAAATCCCGATAATCCCCCAAATCCTCCCACAATTCCTCCCCCACAAAAATTACTACCATTCCAAAAAACAAAACAGGAAAGAAGTTCCGATATAAAGCCAATAATACAAAAATTAAGCGAATTAGAGCTCAATACATCTTATCCTGCTGTTAAACGCTTATACAAAGAGATTGGCGAATATGTAAAAGACGGTGAATCACGTAAAATCAATATCGCTTTCCCCGAAGTGAAGCGGCGTATTAAAGGGTTCTTGTCCGATGATACGCGCAAAGAAACATGGCTAAAATTAGAGGCAGACGATTAATTTTTTACACATTAACAATTCTTCTTATCAATCTGTATTTCTTTTCCAAGATTTTTTAATATTTTCCGCTCGTAGTTGTCGTAGTTTTCAATCGGTTCGCAAATAGACCGCACCATTGTCAAGTAATCCAGTTGTTTTCTTTCGGTTTCCATCCAGTCGGGATTGTCGAACGCCCACTGTTGTAATGCTGTTCGCTCCTTATCTGCTATCTTCACAATCGTGTTTTTCATCATCTCATGGTTCTCATCTTTGCACCACTTGTCTTCATCCTTGATATACATGATGTCGCGTTTTATATCTGTACAATGAATTGGACGTTTGTGAATGTCCAACTCTTTGAGTCCCTTTATCATCACATCGGTAATCCCGCGCGATATCCCGTTCGTCTTTGAAAATAATAAATCCTCGAGCGTTATCTTGAGCGAGTCGATAAAGTCTGTAATATTTAACGCATCTTTGCAATGCTCGTTTAGAAAAACATTGAGGTTAAAGTTGTTCGTCGTATTGTTCGTCGTGTTATTGTTATTTGTCGTGTTACCTATTTTAGGTATAATCGTTATCATTTGTTCATGCTGTTCTTTAATCTGTTCTTGTTGTTCTTTAATAACTTTCATCATCTCTTCACTATTCTTAATCAATGTCATAAACATCTCACTCGTTATTGTAACATGATTACTAGGGGATATAATAATATTTTTTTCGTTGTTGTTTTCTACAATAATCTCACTGTCTTTTTTTATAACTAATGACGTTGATTTACATTTTTTTTCATGATACCATAAACTAGTTCTCGCCTTGTATTCTTTATTACATTTTTTACATGTAAAAATAGTAGACGGCGTAAATCCTTGTTCTATATTGTCCACATTTGTTCTATTTTTATGTTTACGTGTCATTAAATGACGGTCATAGTCACTCTGCTTACAGCATTTAAAGTCACAATATTCGCAGCAAAAATTTTCGGCGTAATTTGGCGTAATTTTCATTCTATTTTATACTATAGGTATAGAATATAATTTACGCCTAAATCCTTTTCATATAATATATAAAAATCTCAAAAAAAAATATCGTCACAAATTTTCAATCTTAAAAACACGATTTAGAGCATTATGCTCTGAGTGACGAAGTCGATGTTTTTTTCACATTTCTACCCCCGGTTTTCAAAAATGGACAAAAATAAATGTCCATTTTCAAAAATCCAGGTTTAGATTTGAAATTTTAATACATCATCACTTCTTCGGCGTCCGCCCTCCCAATTCCGCGGGGTTACCTTTATGCTCTGGGTGGCGAAGCAACGAGGTGGTCACGTGGCGACCATAATGCTGCGAAATATAAAAAGTGATAAAAATAGGGAAAAAGGGGCAAAAAAAGGGCAAAAAAGTGTGGTTTTCGGCGGGGTATTCTTTTGATGTCCGTTTTTGAGGGAAGTCGTTTTTCGCAAACATGATTGCCACTTTTTTGACCATCGCGCGGAAACCCTCGCGGGGCAAACTATTCTGCTCCATCTCGCCAAAATAATAATACGTTATAGTTGATAAAAAAAACAGTTGGGATAATGTAACAATATAGTTTTGCATAAAAGATGTCATCTACTTTAGAAAAAGAGAGTGTCAGGGAAACAAAGAAGAGTTCTTCCAAAAACAGAAAAAAGCTTAAAATGATAGAGGATAGCGCGATTCGCAAATTTTGCATGTATATCTATAAAAAGTTTAATTTAAAGGATGTACAAGAAAGCACATTTTATCGTCACGTACATGACACATTTATTTTTTTAGTTTCTTTTATAGCCTTGTTTAGTATGAATTTAACACATATGACTGTTCTTTTTATAATTGTATCTATTGATGCTTTTGCGATAGTTGTTAGACACGGATGTCCCTTGACGGCACTAGAACGAAAGTATATTAAACGATCGTCGTGTGACGACCGCGATGAGATATTGGGTGCACTTGGTATATCCTATAATTGTAACCACGAATATGAGAAACAGGTGGAGTTGCTTATCAATGTGTGGATGTTGGTTGCTGCAAAGTGTATGTGTATTATAGTAATGAAGATGTTTAATATCAAACTGTTCAACTATAATAATATATATTCGAATGATTGAATAAAATAGGTAAAATAGTAAAAAAATAATTATTAAATATTAATTTTAAAATAAAACTATAATTAAAAATAGTAAAATATTAGATAATAAGTATTATAATTAAGTATTATAAATAGATATTAAGTATTGTAATTAAGTATTAAAATATAGATACAATGGATTTTATAATAGAAAAAGCGAATCATATTATAAACATTTCACTGAATGATTTACATAAATTTTTGAATATATTTTTCAGACCGAATTTATCGGAAAACTTAAAAGTAGTGAATAGTTTAAAAGAAAATGCAGCATCGTGGATAATAATGCTAAGTACTATTTCTATCATTTCTTATCCGAATATATTTTTAGGATTACTTACATTCGTGGTTTTTATATTCATTGCTTATTTTTTTCATGTAGTGGCGCATGTTCATAAAAATATCTTTTCCATTGTTCATCATTATCATCACGAAAATGATAATTTCTTCTCGCATTTTATTCAGATATTATTAGAGTTATCGATACCGTATCCGTTTGTAATCGTATCGTATTTTTTCGGAGTAAAAATATTAGACCCCTGGATAATTCTTTATTTCATGTTATTTTATTGTTCGGTTCATAATGTTAACTATTCAATCTTCAAAGTAAATGGAGTGCATCGCTTACACCACACAGAGGTGAATTTAAATTTTGGACCGGATGTATGTGATGTAATGTTTGGTACAAAACATACTAGCGAGGACTGTGTAGAAAATACGAATCACTATATTCCCAATATAATAATAATTACATTTATTGTGCTCATACTCAAGTACGTATGTAGGACAGAATGGGTAAAAGATAGTTTATTGGTTGGTCTGATAACATTATTATCTAGTGGTATTCTGATACTATTTTTTTCTTCTATTATTCTCTGGTATTTAGAGTGTAAAAAATATGACAATAAGATAGAAAACCGATTATGTGGGGAGGGAGTGAGTGTGAAAGATGAGGACAAGGGGTGTATTGAAAAGGATACATCCGAACCAGAAACCGAACCCAATCCCGAAACTGTCGAAAAATAAATTATAAAAATAGTGAAATGTTGTTATTTTTATAATTAATCTAATGAATATATAATATAAGATAAAAATATAATATGAGTAAAATAAATGCCGATTTAGATAAAAGATTAAAACAAACCGAGCCTTGTTATACCTTCGAAAAACTAAATTACGAATCCGGATTTTTAGATGCAAGTGTAGACGTTACGTACATTATTCATTTAGAGAATAGCCAGCGCTATGATAATATTATCAAACAACTAGAAAAATATAAACCTACAAAAACAGTTTATATATTACTGAATAAAGGTTTTAAAAAATGTAACAAAATGGATATTACATCTGCGCATTCCGATTTAACGGATTGTTATTTGCAAATATTTAAACATGCACAGAAACTGAATGTCGGAAATATTCTAATTCTCGAAGATGACTTTGTTTTTAGTGAAAAGATAAAAGAAAGCGAACATATTACAAATATTAATAAGTTCCTTGAAAAGAAATCCGGCGATAATTTTATTTATTTTTTAGGCGCTATTCCATGGTTTCTCATTCCGTACGACTCGTACAATTACAGATGCATGTGTTCTTCGGGAACACACTCGGTCATTTATAGTAAGGCACATCGCGACGACTTTTTACAAAATTTTAACAGAAAGTTGCTTGTAAATGATTGGGATATTAACTATAATATCAACTTTACGAGTAGATTCATTTATTATATACCACTGTGTTACCAGATATGCAGCAATACAGAAAATTCTAAACATCCCAAATTTGAAAATAAATATTTGTCATTTGCTTCCGAAGTTGTTACGTATTGTAACTATAATATTTTTTTTAGAATATTAGGTATGGATAAGAATCCAGAACCGGGATACTCTATTTTTTACTTTTATTCCAAATTCATATTCTATGTTGCCGTTTTATTTTTGATATATTTGCCATTCCTTATAGTGTATTGTATAAAAAATTACGAAACATTAAAGAGATACTTTTTTGAATTTATAAATACTGTTAGGGGGTATTCGAAAACGTGATACACGCACACATACGCCATTAAAAAACGATATGCTCGTCTATCCACTTTTTTATTTTACTATTTGTTGGTTCTAGTATTTTATTTAGTCCGTCAATATAAATATCAAAGCTCCCATCATTTTTAATCATAATAAGTAATGTATTGTATATAATATTGTATACTTCTTGTGTATATATATCCGTGATGCGAATAAATACATCATCGATATTCTTTACTTCGGGAGATGATGCATCTAAAGTAGAATCATTACCAGATATGATACCAGATATGATTGTATTTTTTGTTTCTTGTTCCCGTTCTTCTTCATGAACGGGAGAATCATCGCGCAATATTTTTTGCATAACATGTGTCTTCTTGTTTTTATCTTTATCTTTATCGTGTCTTGACGCACCTCCTCCTCCTCCTGCTCCTCCGGCTCCTCCTCTCTGGGACGCAATAGATGCAATAGATGCGTGAGAATTGGGTAAATTCGATGATAAATTCGATAATTCATAATTGTCAAATCGTTTCTGGGAAAGTATTTCGTTATTTTTTGTACCCTTTTCTTCACCTTCTAACATTCCTTTATACATCTGAAGCGTATGTAATATATGGATTTTCTCAGTTTGACTATATGTCCGAATTAAATTCCCTATTCCCGTCTTAGCCAATTCGATAAGAAGGTCGTATAGTTTCTTATTCTCTAGATTCGTTTTTGAATCGTTTAAAAAGTGGTAGAACTTCTTGAATCTGTAAAAAATATTAAATAAATAAAATAAATCCTCTTGGGTATCATTATTATACCACCTTATTACCGGCTGTGAGTAGTTCGGAATCTGTATTTTTAGTATATTACTATGTATTGTTAGTTTTGTCCCAATTGGTGCAAAAGATAAGTAACCGATTTGCAGTATTGCTTGGAGAGGTTCTAATATAGTTTCAAACCTTTCTTTCTTCCTTTTTGTTCTCATTGAACTGTAGATAAAATTTATTGTTGATTGCATTGTTGTTGTTGTTGTTGTTGTTTTTTGTTCTTGTAAATATTATATAGTAAATACTATATATATTTAAATATTTGTATCTCCAAATGTAAATATATTACACAATAATATATTTATAAGTAAAATAATATAATATTTATAAGTAAAATAGAATATAAATGGACACAGTAGATAACTCTAGTTCTACCTCTACCTCTACCTCTACCTCTACCTCTACCTCTAAAAAAAACGTAGATGGTATTATATTAGTACTATCTTGTCAAAAACATAGAAACACACGACTGAAAGAATTTTCATTAGGTAAAACAAACTACGAGGGCTGGGAAGTAATATATGTAATCGGTGACTTATTTTTAAACAAAAATTACATTTTAGATGGTAATACGTTATACATAAGATGCGAAGACTCGTACATTCACTTACTAAAAAAGTTAGGATTAGCTCTTAAGTCGCTAAAAGAACTGTTTAATATTAAAGAAGGCATCTTAAGGTGTGGCGATGACTTAATTTTTAACGAAGATAATTTGACTAAGTTTATTAAATCTAAAAAATTTGATTACTGGGGTCAGTCATGTTTTAAAAAAAGTTATAAATGTACCGACAAAAATGTGTTAAAAAATATAAGGAACGACCCATTTATGATGTTTTACTACAATAAACATAAAGAAGATTTTTTAAACCCTCAGCATGGTATGACGAATATGAATATTACATCTCTTTCAAAATACACCCTCCGCCCTAATATTTATGGAGCAGCTGGTGTTATTTTTTATTTATCAAATAAAGCATGTGATATTGTTATTCAACATATGGAAAGAATACATTTTAATATATTTAGTTATGATACATTTACTAAAAGTTATCCATATACAATTGAAGACTGTGGTATATCATTTATAATGTACTATAATAATATTGAATTTACGGATGGACAGTTCTTTTACGATACCCCACATGAAAATACGATTGCTAGACATACAAACAAGTATAAGTAACCATAACCATGAATAGAATTTAATTATACAAACTATAATTTATAAGTTGTATAATTGCACCGTATAACACTTTCATTTATTCTATTCCGTGTTACTAATATTAGTTGTTTCGATGATATCACTTGTATCGGGTGTATCGGGTGTATCAGGAGTATCAGGAGTATCAGGAGTATCAGGAGTATCAGGAGTATCAGTAATATGTACTTCACACGATATTGTAGTATTTACACTATCTACACTATCTACACTATTTACACTATCTACACTATTTACACTATTTACACTATTTACACTATTTACACTATTTACACTATTTACACTATTTACACTATTTACACTATTTTCCAATTCATTTGATGGAATTACTTTATTTTTGTTGTACGCACCACCACCACCACCACCACCAACATACGAATTACTTGTAAAATTAGAACTTTTATTCTTCAAAAATGCATTATTATTATTTTTTAAAACGGAAATCGGTGTTCCATCCTCATATATATTCGACAAAAAAATATTGCTGGAAGAGTAGAGTTTAACAGATGAAATATCGTGTTTTTCACACCAAGATATCGACTTTTGTATATGTAGCTTTTTCATTGAGTCGACTTTATCATAACTGTTACGGTTTGTTATTATATTTAATGTTGTAATAATATTCTCTAATTGCCTCTGACCAAGCACTACATTTATTTCCTCTATTTTATTTAAAAAATAATAATCATGGTCAATATTTAATATACTGTGAATATCGTCCGGAGTATCTAGTTTCGAAAATTCTTTACAAAACGCATCATAGAGCATTGTCGAATCATCTAATAAAAAATTCTTACATACAATGTATTTTTCCGAATTTGCCAGTCTACTTGTATAAGGTTTTGTTATATAAACTTCACTATATAAACATGATAGTAAATATAACATATCTACCGTAAGCTTCGAAAATATATCAAATATTTTTAAAATAAAAAACCCGCCTTTTTTTTGCATAGTTACAGCGTATATAATTTCGGCAATAAGCAGTTTACTAACTAGTTTTTCTTGTTTATTAAAATCATTTGAAACATCAATCCCTCCATCCGCGGTAATAATGTCTATCGAATTCATGAAAAGTTCTTTACAATATTTATAATTTTCTAATTTCAGAATATCGCCTGTTCCATCCCGACCATTTATAATATTCACATTTGGATTACTTTCTAAAAATGTATTACTCTTTTTCCAACCCGGACACCCCGGGTCATCATTCAAAAGTGTCATACCATAGTAGGTATCATTCGGATTTTTACGCATATATGAAGTCGCTTCAATAAAACCTCCCGGACCCTCAGCGAGGTGAAATGTTTTAATGGGTGTTACCGTATTTTGATATACCGGATATGGGGAATACATATTTTTTATTTCCCCCAGTTTAAACATTTTCCATAACTCTATCATTTTATAGAAAGACCTTGAAAGTGGTTTTAACTTACTTATCGAGAATTTATTACCCGGTATTAGTGTGTGAATAAATTCATACGGATTTGTATACTTTTTAATATTATCCCATGCATCGGATGAAACCTCGATTTGTTTTTTGAATTTTGATAAATATTCGCACAAGGAGTTTGATATATAACACGGCGATGGTTTTCCCGTATCAATAAAAAACGATATTGAATCATGTATTTCAGTATTTTTAATTGATATTAAATTATAGTATGACATAAAGATAGTTATATCTATCTAAAAAATAATATTTAGATTGTTTCAATAAAAATGAATATTTATTATCGGTTCGACTAATTTTGTTGTAATATACGCGTGGTAATACCAATTTTATTCCCAATATTATTATCAAAGTACGATAGTAGTGCATCCGACACTACCGTCGTTGATAACAAAAATATTGAAGATGAAAATATTATTTTTTTATCAAATTCCGTAAATTTTTCGTTTGTATATGGATTAAAACGAATCAATAGAAATAATATAACAAAATATTTTAATCCGTCTTGTATAAGGGGGAGATATGCAGTAATTGATTTAAAATATGCTAAATTCAAAACTGTTATAACATATAAGGCGTACAAGCTGTATAGTAAAGTATAATATAAATAATGAATATATTCTGTTTTCATTATGTATTAAAAATATATTTTATTTCAATACCCCTACTTGATATTTTATTTTATTTTATTTTATTTTATTTTATTTTATAAGCTCTATGGAGTGTCTATGGAGTATTATCTTTTTTATCTCCCATTACACTTGCAAGTGCTGAAGGATTCAACTTAAGCGAACCAATTTTAGATGTGGATGATTTTTTCTCTTTCGGTTTATCAGCTTCGCTTCCCGCCAGTGCTGCTGATGCCGCCTTTTCCTCTTTTTCCGATTTTGCCTTTTGCGCCGAAACTTTTGCAGACGATTCTTTCATTCCTGTTTTTGATTTTTCTATAATTGAAACAGCTGCACCGGGACTAGACTGAGTCTCAGGTTTATCCGCCGCTGCCGCACCCTCCGCACTTTTGCTAGCCATAGTCATAGGTATCTTAACCGCTGAAAGTGCAGACTTCTTTTTCAAAGTAAGGGGAGCCGATTTTTCTACAACTTCCGCACCCATCCCTTCGCTTTTACTCTTACCCTTGTCCTTGTCCTTGCTACTTCCCTTGTCCTTGCTACTTTTCTCCTTTGTTTTTGACCCAAACAACTTCGATAGTTTCGTATCAGCGCCCTCCAATTCAGCAGCAGATAATCCTAAACTTTTCCCTTTTTCCCCCTTTTCCACCATCAATTTCAACTCCGACTCTTTCGTAGGGCGATACGACATTTTACCCTTACTTGCTCCCACATCACCCTCCTCCATCATCATCTGCGAGGCAACCATCTGAGCAGCCAACGTATCCTTGCGATTCATTTTTTCCTGAAATACACGAACACCCGTCACACTACCAAACACATCCTCAACATCAACACTCGCGATTTTTTTAAATACGAAATAACGGTTATAGAATGAAATCTGTTTTTCCTTAGCCGTCATCATAGGTGCCGAACCGTATCTAGATTTTTGTCTAGCATCTTGCTGTATTTCGCTTTCCATGACCGTGAATAATTCAGAGAACATGCCCGAACTATTAGGGATTCCCAGTTTTACCGCTTCATCGCGCTTCAACAGCTCAAATCCGTAACCCCTCATCAGTTCCGTAAAATACGTAAAATTCACCAAATATTCCTTGATTGTTTTGTTAATCGAGTCTTGATAGACGTCAATCGCATATCCTACACAGCTAATATCGGGGTCATATGTGGTCTGGCTATATTCTTTCGTAACCTCCCAAATTTTTTCACCGTCAACCGTTAAACCAATCGATTTCCCTTTTTCTACGGAACGAAGCGCTTGAAACATCGTCGCACCATCATAACAGCTGCCAATAAAATATCCGTCTACTTTTGTACACTCACTCACATTTTTAAGAAACTGGTTTAACTTTTCGATATTTTCGAAGAAATAATGTAACGCAAACTGGCAAGACGAAATATTGAAACCGTCCACCGCTTTGCCATATTGTCTGTAAACACCCGCACCTAAGATAGACGCATCCTTGGGTCCGTCATTAAATAAAGCGCGAACAATTTCCTTTCCTTTCTCGGTGAACATTGCGTCACCCGATTTAATATTTACGCCGCTATTTCCGTTTACGAATAGTGCATACGGCATCGAGTAAAACTTCTTCCTATAGTTTAAGAATCGCGCGCATGCTCCGTCAAGGCGGTTCTCAATATTATCCTTCGACAAGTCGACACCAAAGACAAACGATAATTTTGCGTCAATCCATTTCGGAAAATCGCCCGCTTTGCCGACAGCATAGTCAATAAGCGTATTCCCTTTCGCGGCGACCTTGGTAATAAGCATTTTTTTGACAAATAGATTGTGGAAGTCGCGCATCGAACGGGTCTTGTTATCGCCACTAGTCTTGTTATAGTACACATCGTCGTCGGCGAGTTCATCGGGGATATTTTGACCCGTAGTTATCATTTCCAAGGTAACGGGGTTATGAATCGAGTACCAGTTACTGTTCGCGACATGGTAAGCATTCCCGTAGTTTTTAATGCCCCGTTTATACTCGGCGGTTTTATCGTAGCGAACGCGCTCGGCTACCCACCTCCAGTATTTCGGGCGCGTGGCATCATAACTAAATTCCACGATTGTTTCATCGTCGAAAATTTCGTCTTGGCTAGTAAACATCTGTAAAACGCCGTTTTGGTCTTCGCGTAGCGGGATATTGCATATGGATGCTTCGGGGTCGTATGGGTTGGTCGGATAAAAGGGTACAGGCTTATAGCCGTCGCCGGTGTCAACATCTCCTGCGTGAGGCAACTTATCGTCGATAACGGCAGCGCAGGGATTAATATAGCCGTGCTTGCGTTCGTCATATCCGACGCGCAAAATAATTGTCTTGTATTGCTGAAGCTGTTCGCTCTTCATCGTATCAATACCGTTTTCAAATATATTCCCCACAGCGTCAGTGCCATTTTTATTTTTTTTGGTTGTAATTAAGAAGTCGATTGTGTTCTGGTTGAGGGGTTTCCATTTAAATGACATATCCCATGTTACTTTGTGTAGGGGTCCTGCAACGCCGACTTTATTGCTGGCAACGCCTGTATTGCATGGAGTAAATATAAGACCATCGGTTTCGTATTCAAAGGTGCCGGCTTTTTGACCGGATATAATAAAATTCGCACAGGCGAATATGCTCTTATCGGGGGAGGCGACTTGGAATTTTTTTACCGCGACTTTGATAGGAATGTTGTCGCCGGGGATTACGGATTGAATATTCATATCGCGGATAATTTGGTTAAGTAGGAAAAGCCGCGAATCTTCGTTACCTTTTGCCGAACCACGCGGCATCTCTCTTTCGCGAAGTTCCATGCTTTTCTTCTGGGATGACCGCGCGCGTGAACCCTCGCCTATATCCGACTCGGATTCGAATTCTTCTTCATATTCGCCCAGCATTTCGCCGACAGCTTCGCTTGCCTTTTTATCGGAACTAGACGACGTAATGACAAAGGCTTTTTGTCGGACGTCTCTGCCGTTTATAAAGTATACGTCAAATGCGGCAAACAAGTTGATGTATTCACCGTTTTTATTATGTAGAATATGTTCGCCGTCAATGAGTGTATTGTGGACGCGTTCTTCGCGACAAACCGCGCCCGTAAACTCAAAGTTCATATTTGTGTTTAGCAAGTAAACTTTTCCGTTGGGGCAAATATACAACATCTTTCTCATACCATCCGCTTTATCTGTTACTGTATAGTTGCTTCTAATATTGGGGATAGAACAGTCGTCATTTATAGGGGCAATATTTAGTACTTGAAGTGTATAGGAAGACGGACCGATAAAATGATTCGGCGTTAATGTAATATTTTTAGGGTCGGTTAACTCTACTTCAGATGCGGAACCTCTGCCTCCTTTGTCGCCTTTGTCGCCCTTGTCGCCCTTATCCGACTTATGCTTCGGTTTTTCATTTGGATATAGTAGGTAGTAATAGTCTCTGGATGTATGCGCAAGTTCGTCATAAGATACCGGAAAATTCGTACCCTGAAGACCTGATAATACTATTTTAATACCTGTTCGCAATATATCTGCGACAACAACAGCATTATTCATTTTTTTGCCGATGCCGACAAGGTGGTTATCCATTTCAATTTCGATTTCGTATTTTGGTTCGCATTCGGTCGTTTTAGATGCTTGAAAGGAGTACTCCGGGATGAGGTGACCGTCGCGACGATGTGATTCTTTGACGACGGATATGTCTACATGAAACGGAAAGTCGTCATGAATTAAAGTCGTGCGGTTAATATGTCGAAAAACCTTCTTCTCTTTTATCCACGTGGATAGGATAGATTGCCCGAGACTAGAAGTTATGGGGATAATTTTTTCCTTCTGATAACTGAGGCGAAAGTTGAAGTCGTCAAAGTTGACGGGGCGTATAAATTCGGAGCCTTCTTTTGCTTGCATTTTTTGGACGAAGCGGTAGTTGATATCTTCGAGACGATCATTCCTGCAATATTTTTGTATATTACTTAAACCGTATACTTCTGTTCTAATATTGGACAACTTTGTTTTGCCGGTACCGATATCGGTAAACTCGGATTGAATTTTGAGACAGTATTCTTGTGATTTCGCAATTTTAAAACCGGTGGAGAGTAATTTTTTGACGACATTATCGAAGTCGTCTTTTGTAATTTCTTTGACGCCTCTTGTTCCGAATTTTACTTCGAGCTCTGATACACCATCATCTTTTTTCAAAATGTTTTCTAAATATTTTTGTGTCATGATATTGAACATTTCTTTGGGCTTGGGGTTAGGATTCGATCGAGACATCTCTCTATCTGCGTTGTATATATAATCGTACTATTATTTTAAATTGTAATCAATTTTATATTACAATTTAAAAAACAAATATTTGTCAATATTTACTCATAATACTCATATTCAAAAATATCCATATTCAAAAATAACCATAATATTCATAACTTATGTAATATATCCGCATATAGTTGAGCTTTTGTTTTCTTTTTGGTTTTCTTCGTCGTTTCGCAGATAAAATCGACATCAATGTCAAGCTTTGAACAAATCGTAGCAAGGTCGTGTACCGAATATGTTGTAATAGGACGAAGAGGTTTTTCAAGACTGTCGAGTTTCCAAAATGTTTCTTTGATTTTTTCTATATATTCAGAATGTTTGCTCAATGTTTCCGTCGCACTTGTGTCTACAGGAAGGCGAATCGAATAGTTATTTGTTTCTGCATTGTATTTAACAATATGAACTGGTTTTTTTATATCTGAAATCATTTCATAATACGTATTTTTATAGATGTAGAATATATTCAAGTTATAGCATAAACAAAGAGCATATAAAGTTTTGGCATTTATATTTGTACACCCCAACAACCCTCCTTCAAAACATGTCTTCGATATTTTATGTTCCTTTAATGCTACTTTCCCTTCGCCCTTTTTAACTTTCTCAATCGTTTGAATTTTGAACTGTTGTTCGGCTGTAAAATAATTAGATTCGTATTCATAAGAAGCGAAACCATTATAAATAATATAAAAACACCAAAAAAGAGAGTTCGATTGTGATGGAGTAAAGTATTCTAATTTTACGCTGTCTACATCTACATCTACATCTACTTTTGTGTTACCACCTTCACTACTTGATGATATAATAATATTTTTGTCGGATTCGATACTATTGTGTTTCTTTGTGTTTTTGGCGTTGGTGTTGATGTTGGCTTCTCTGTGCTTTGGAATCTCCATTGTAAAATTCTGACAGTGTTGTAAAAAACACTCGGAAAGCATTATATTTTTTAATTCTTTTATTTTCTCTTCCATCTTGTTTATGGTGGACGCATATAAATTATATTGTTCGGTAATATTTGTAAACTGTTTTTTTACAATTGAGTTCAAAGACGATGCAACCGATTCCTCGCCATTTATATTTTTTGTTTTTTTTAGTTCTTTTTGCGATGATGATGATGATGATGCTGCTGATGCTGACATTTATTAAATTTCTGACTTGTTAAAACGTCTATGTCTAGGTATTGTTATACTTATACTTAAACATGTCTTTATTATAGTTTAAAAATATTATATATTGACATGGTCACGTGTGTGCATCAATATATAATAAATAATAATAATAATAATAATAATAATAATAATAATAATAATAATAATAATAATAATAATAATAATAATAATAACCATATCATTCTACTTGAAAAAAGAAGTCACAATTTTTTCTTTTTCTTTTTCGATTTCATTTAGTTGGTCTTCTTGCTTATTTACATAGCTTAAATATTTATAAACTTTGTCTAAAATGGGCGAATCAACATATGTCAAGTTAATAAAAACACCATTTTTATTTTCATTAATTAAAACACCGTTTTCATTGAATATTTTTAAAATTTCTATTTGATGAAACGAGTTAATAGACTCAATGCGTTCTTTTAAAAACTTCAAAGAATCTATAAAGTATTTATTATCTGATACATGTTTTTTAGTGTGATACTGCGACAATATGTTTTCTTCTATTTCCATTTGTAGTTACATAAAAAAATCTTTCTATATATTTTTATTTTAAAATTATATTTCACCCACGATAATAAACTATATTCATTTATGCATCTACGTTGCTTTTAATTGATTTTTTTGGTACTTTGGGTGCCTTGGGTGCTTTCGGTTCCTTAGGTTCCTTAGGTTCCTTAGGTACTTTGGCTGCCTTGGGTTCCTTAGGTTCCTTCGTTGCCTTGGACGCTTTCGTTTCTTTTTGTACGGTTGTCACCACAGGAGTTGTCACCACAGGAGTCGTCACCACAGGAGTCGTTGTAGACGTAGAACTAGATGTAGATGTAGTAACAACTTCCCCTATAGAACCGAGGCTAGTGATAGATGTTATCGTGTTTGATTTTTTAGGAGTTTTCAATAAAGCGCGCTCCTTTTTTGGTGCAACTAATTCGCCAATAATTTGAATAAATTTGTCGTTCATTTCAAAGCGTTTCCCGATAACTCTTATTGCTATCTTGTCGCCTTCTTTTATTGTATTGTAATATGTGTTTTGTGTCAGCATACTATAGTCTCGTGAAATATATATAATAACCTCCAGATCGGAAGAGACAC
>Ga0181356_1000479_pt1 | contig 17356 bp, 18 predicted proteins | sample Fa13VDMM110SN_FD_130104 | JGI IMG/M metagenome (GOLD analysis project Ga0181356, IMG submission 130104) | Freshwater viral communities from Lake Michigan, USA - Fa13.VD.MM110.S.N | ecosystem: Environmental > Aquatic > Freshwater > Lake | place: USA: Michigan | collected 2013-09-24 | reverse complement strand
GCCAGCATCCCCAACGACCGGCAGCTAAAGGCCGACCTGACAGGCCCCATGAAGAAGCCCGACTCGTCGGGTACGATCTACTTGGAAGGCAAGAAAGAGATGAAGTCGCGCGGGCTGGCCTCACCGGACGCAGCCGACGCACTAGCGGTGACGTTTGCGTTCCCGGTAGCCAGCCGTGAGTCGAGTTTCGATAGAGCGGCTCGCACGTCACCGCGAGGACATCAGCAAACGGTCGCAGCAACGGGATGGATGGGGAACTAGAATGGCCGCTAAAAAAGGTGTATCGTTGAGCGTAGGTCGGGGCGAGAAGCTACCGGCCAGCAAGGGCGCGGGGCTGACAGCCAAGGGGCGGGAGAAGTACAACCGTGAGACGGGCAGCAACCTAAAGGCGCCTGCACCGAGTCCAAAGACGAAAGCTGATGAAGGGCGTAAGAAGTCATTTTGCGCCAGAATGGGTGCCGTGGCAGCCAATGCCAAAGACGGCGAACGCGCGAAAGCGTCACTTAAACGATGGAAATGCTAATGGCTACCAAACCCGGTTTGTACAGTAATATTAACGCAAAACAGGCCCGCATCAAGGCCGGCTCCGGCGAAAAAATGCGCAAAGTTGGCTCTGCTGGCGCACCGACAGCAAAAAACTTTAAAGACTCTGCTAAGACAGCCAAAAAGGGCAAGAAGTAAATGGACTACACCGGCATAAATTCGGCTGCTAAAGTCGCTGCGATTGGCGGCAACCCGCCGACCAAGAAGGGGGATGAGAGCGACAGCGACGCGCTGGCCACTATGCGCAGTCGCCTTGATATGGCGATCTCCGCATTGTCAGAAAGTCGTGAAGATGAGCTAGACGACTTGCGTTTTTATGCCGGTTCTCCAGACAACTGCTGGCAGTGGCCAGCCGACGTACTGGCAACCCGTGGTGCAGTGCAGGGGCAGACGATCAACGCCCGCCCAACACTGACAATTAACAAGCTGCCACAACACGTAAGACAGGTCACCAATGACCAAAGACAAAACCGTCCGAGCGGCAAAGTTATACCCGCTGACGACAACGCCGACCCAGAGGTTGCAGAAATTTACAACGGCATGGTCAGGCACATCGAGTACATCTCGGACGCCGACGTTGCCTACGACACCGCCTGTGAAAACCAAGTAAGTTATGGTGAGGGCTACATCCGCATTCTGACCGAGTATTGCGACGACAATACGTTCGATCAAGACATCAAGATTATGCGGGTTCGCAACTCGTTTTCGGTCTACATGGATCCAACGATCCAAGAACCCTGCGGCGCGGATGCTAAGTGGTGTTTTATTACCGAAGAATTGCAGCGCGATGAGTACGAGCGCCTGTTTCCTGACGCGTCACCCATCTCTAGCCTGCAAACGCTAGGTATTGGCGACCAGTCCATCAGCATTTGGATTAACCAAGACACGGTGCGTATCGCCGAGTATTACTACGTTGAATACAACAAGGCAACACTGCACCTGTACCCAGGCAACATCACCGCCTTTGACGGTTCGCCCGAAGCCAAGCAGTTGAAGATGATGGGCGTCAAACCCGTGCGTAGCCGTCAGGTAAACGCCAAGCGGGTAAAGTGGTGCAAGACCAACGGATACGAGTTCTTGGAGCAAAACGACTGGGCAGGCGACTGGATACCGGTGGTGCGCGTGATTGGCAACGAATTTGAGGTAGAAGGTAAGATTTACATCTCTGGATTGGTCAGAAATGCCAAGGATGCCCAGCGAATGTACAACTATTGGGTGTCGCAAGAGGCAGAAATGATTGCTTTGGCGCCAAAAGCGCCATTTATTGGCTACGGCGGGCAGTTTGAGGGGTACGAAACCCAGTGGAAGACGGCAAACACGCAAAATTGGCCATATTTGGAGGTAAATCCGGACGTAACGGACGGAAGTGGCGCTATTTTGCCGCTGCCACAGCGTGCAGCCCCACCAATGGCGTCGTCTGGCCTGCTGCAAGCCAAGGCTGGCGCGTCCGACGACATCAAATCGACCACTGGCCAGTACGACACCAGTCTGGGAGCGACATCAAACGAGCGTTCGGGCAAGGCAATTTTAGCGCGCGAGCGTCAGTCTGATACGGGCACTTACCATTACGTGGACAATCTGGCGCGGGCTGTTCGGCATGTTACTCGTCAGCTGGTTGGGTTGATTCCGAAGATTTACGACACCCAGCGTGTGGCTCGCATCATTGGTCTGGACGGCGACACCGAGATGGTCAAGATTGACCCGACCCAGCAAGAGCCGGTCAAGAAAATTGTGGATGAGAACAATATTGTCATCGACAAGATTTACAATCCCGGCGTAGGTAAGTACGACGTGGTGGTCACAACTGGCCCGTCTTACATGACCAAGCGTCAAGAAGCACTGGACGCAATGGGTATGATTTTGCAGTCCAACCCGCAACTCTGGCAAGTGGCTGGCGACCTGTTCATCAAGAACATGGACTGGCCAGGCGCGCAGGAGATGGCCAAACGGTTTGAGAAGATCATTGATCCGAAGATTATGGCCGACTCGGACGAGTCGCCTGAGATGCAGATGGCCAAGCAGCAGATGGAAGCAATGGCGCAGGAGCTGGAGCAGATGAGCCAGATGCTGCAAAACGTAGACAAGTCCATAGAAGTAAAAGATATGGAGCGCAAGGCATTTGAAGCCGAGATCAAGGCGTACCAAGCAGAAACGCAGCGTCTGTCGGCTATCTCTGGTGCTATGAACCCCGAGCAGGTGCAAGAAGTCGTCATGCAAACACTGCGTGACGTGATGACCACCGGCGACTTGGTGATGGAGCAGCAAGGCCAAGAATTGATGGGTGACATGGGCGGAATGGGCGGTATGCAGCAAGAAATGGGTGGTATGCCACAAGAAATGGGTGGTATGCCACAAGAAATGCAGCAAATGCCGCCTGAAATGGGTATGATTCCACCTGAATCAGCAGAAATGCCGCCAGAAATGATGAATATGCCACCGGAAGGGATGGGACAATGAAAGCCGCCGACTTCGTAGGACTGCTGTTTTTAGGGCGGGATGTGGCTCATTCGGTGCATTTGAACACCCGCAGCTATTCAAAACACAAGGCGTTGCAAAAGTTTTACGACGGTGTTATTGATCTGGCTGACAAGTTTGCTGAAGCCTACCAAGGCAATTATGGTCTGATTGGCTCCATTTCGTTGCAGTCTACAAAGAAGCAGGGCAACATTGTCGAGTTTTTGGAAAATCAGCTAGAAGAAATACAGTCTGTGCGCTACAAGGTTGTCGATAAAGAATGTACTGCAATACACAATATTATTGATGAGATTGAAGCGCTGTACATGTCAACGCTGTATAAATTGAAGTTTCTTGCGTAAGGTAGATCATGGCAAATTACACCTACATCACGGCTTCGGCCAACATTAAACCAATGGCCGGCAAGCTGAAGGGTATTTTTGTCAGTGCAGCCTCTGCAACGCCGACCATTACTGTGTACGACTCAGCAGCTACTACTACTACAGCAACACTTTTGGGTGTGTTTACCCCCGCTGCCGCAACGTCATATATCTTGCCGTTAGAAGGCGCGTATGCTAAGAATGGCATTTATGTTGTTATTAGTGGTACAGTTAGCGCAACCGTACTTTACGAATAATTTTGCATTACCGCACTGACGCGGTACGTCAGGGATTCTTTAGGAATCGACAATGTCTGATGAAGTACAAAACGAGTTAGCGGAAGTACCCGCGCCAGTACCGGCACCGACGGCAGAGCCAGTAGCTGAAGAAACACATGCGCCGGAGAATGACCAGCCAAACGAGCAGCAAACCAAGACCTTCTCACAAGAAGAATTGGATGCCATCGTAGGCAAAAGGCTTGCAAGAGAACAGCGTAAGTGGGAAAGAGAACAGACACGTCGAGCGCAAGAAGCGCCTGCTGCGTCTTACGAACTCCCGCCGGTCGAGAATTTTGATTCTGTGGATGCGTACGCTGATGCACTAGCCGTACGAAAAGCAGAAGAATTACTCGTCAAACGTGAAGCTGATCGCGAGCGAATGAATGTAATCGAAGCGTATCAAGATCGTGAAGAGGACGCGCGGGCTAAGTATGAGGACTTTGAACAAGTCGCATACAACCCTGCACTGCCTATCACGGCTGCTATGGCTGAGACTATTCAATCGTCCGATATTGGCCCCGATTTGGCCTACTACTTGGGTACCCACCCAAATGAAGCCAGCCGGATTTCGCGTCTGTCGCCTATTTTACAAGCCAAAGAAATCGGCAAACTAGAAGTTAAAATTGCTTCAGAACCGGTTTTAAGAAAGACAACTAGCGCCCCATCACCCATCGCGCCTATTAGTGGCCGTGGCTCTGGTTCACCGTCTTATGACACGACTGACCCACGTTCTATCAAGAACATGAGTACGTCAGAGTGGATTGAGGCAGACCGCCAGCGCCAGATGAAGAAGTGGGAAGCTCAACGTAATCGCTAACTTTTTTTAGGATATAAATCATGGCAAACTCGATTCTCACCATCGACATGATTACTCGGAAGGCTCTCGAAATTCTCGAGAACAACCTGGTAATCACTCGTAACGTCAACCGTCAGTACGACGACTCTTTCGCCGTTGAAGGCGCAAAAATTGGTTCCACCCTGCGTATCCGCTTGCCGGATCGTGCGCTGGTAACCGACGGCGCCGCCCTGCAAGTTCAGGACGACAACGAACAGTTCACCACACTGACTGTTGCTTCGCAGAAGCACATCGGTATTAACTTCACCTCTGCCGAACTCACCATGCAGTTGGATGACTTTGCAGAACGTGTTTTGAAGCCTCGTATTTCTCAGCTGGCTTCCAGCATTGATGCTGACGTTGCTAACGCATACAAAAACATCTTCGCATCAGTCGGTACACCTGGCACCGTGCCTTCGACTTCGCTCGTTCTGCTGCAAGCTCAGCAGAAACTGAACGAAAACGCAGCTGTGATGTCGCCACGCTACGCAACTGTTAACCCAGCTGCTAACGCTGGTCTGGTTGAAGGCATGAAAGGTCTGTTCAACCCAACCACCACCATTTCTAACCAGTTTAAGAATGGCATGATGGGTATGGGCGTTCTGGGCTTTGAAGAAGTCAACATGTCTCAGTCGATCAAGCAGCACACCACAGGTGATTACGGCACGGCTATTACTGTGACTTCGACGGTTACTACCGAAGGCCAGTCTACTCTGCCAATCAGCTTCACCGGCTCGTCCAAAGTTTGGAACGTCGGCGACGTGTTTACCATTGCTGGCGTTAACGCTGTCAACCCACAAACCCGTGAGTCTACTGGTTCGCTGCAACAGTTCGTCGTAACTGCTTCTGCTACTGGTTCGTCCACTGCAACTTTGTCAATCAGCCCAGCGCTATATTCGGCTTCGCAAGCTCTGGCTACTGTGTCGTCACTGCCTGCTTCGGGTGCTGTGGTTACCATGCTGGGCGCGGCTGCAACGCAGTACTCGCAGAATCTGATTTACCACAAAGATGCGATCACTTTCGCTACCGCTGACTTGCTGTTGCCACAAGGTGTTGACATGGCTTCCCGTCAAGTCCATAACGGCATCTCAATGCGCGTTGTTCGTCAGTACGACATCAACAACGACCGTCTGCCTTGCCGTATTGACGTGCTGTATGGCTTTAGCACGATCCGTCCGCAAATGGCCGTCCGCATGTGGGGCTAAATCTTGGTGGGGGCTTCAACCCCCATTAACAACATTTTTTAAAGGAAAACTATTATGGCACTCCCAAGCGTAGGCGGCGGCTATCAAGTCGGCGACGGCAATTTAAACGAACTTCAAATTAACGAGAGCGCAGCGCCCCAAACGGCAACTGTAACCGCAACTTTAACTGCTGCTCAGATTTTGGGTAATGTACTGGTGGCTAACCCTAGCACCTCTGCTGCAACTTACACTTTGCCAACCGGTGCAGCTATTGACGCCGTGTTGACCAACGCTAAAATTGGCAGCACGTTTGACCTGTACATCGTTAACATCGGTACATCGTCAGGCACAGTTACTTTGGCAGTCAGCACTGGCGTATCTGATGGCGGCAATGCTGTTGTGGCGGTGGCGATTACTTCTAGCGCCCACTTCCGTTTCCGCAGAACTGCTGATGCAACTTACGTTGCGTACAAACTTTAAGTAAAAAGAAGGAGGGGTAAAACCCTCCTCTTTAATTTTTTAAAGGATTAAAAAAATGGGTAACACTAAATCAATTGGCGTTGCATACAGTGACCAAGACATTGACGGCGGCACAATTGGTGCAACTACGCCCTCGTCTGTTGTTGGCACTACTGTTTACGCTACATCCGAAATCGGCTATTCTGCTGCCGCGCAAGGTACTGTAACGCAAGCCACCAGCAAGTCAACAGCAGTTACGCTGGATAAATCTGCTGGCCGCATCACAATGAATAACGCTTCATTAACAACAGCAACTAACGCAACTTTTACGCTAAACAATTCAACAATTAGCGCAAACGACGCGGTGATTTTGACTATTTCGGGCGGTCAAGCTACAGCAGGTTCGTACAATGTATTTGCTAATTCGCTTACCGCTGGTTCCGTCAGCATTACTTTGCGTAATATTTCAGGTGGGACGTTGTCTGAAGCAGTGGTAATTAACTTTGCTATTATCCACAGCGCGTCATAATTAAGGCGGGGCTTCGGCCCCGTTCTCTCATGCCTATATATTTACAACATTCAGTCCACGGTAGTAAAGTAGCTACAATGGAATTAGAAGCAATAGCAGATGAAGAAAACGGCTGGCTTCGGTATAATCCCGAGACGCCTTTAGATTCTGAAGCGGTGCCAGCCAACGAGCTGAATGTCAAACGTCGTCGTAGCCGCCCCGTTGTAGAGGCCGCCGCCCCAGAATAAGGAGCCAGAATGGCAACCGCTTTCGACCAGATCAAGGCCGCACTTCGGCTAATTGGCCAGCTGGCCGAAGGTGAGGAACCTTCTCCACAGACTGCTCAAGATGCCTTAAACGCCATGAATCAAATGATTGATTCGTGGAATACTGAGCGTCTGGCTGTTTTTGCTACGCAAGATCAGGTATTTAACTGGCCAACCGACGAGATTACCCGCACGATTGGGCCAACCGGCGACTTTGTTGGCAATCGGCCTATTCTGATTGACGACTCAACATACTTCCGCGATCCGCAGACCAATGTGTCTTACGGCATTAAACTAATTAACCAGCAACAGTACAACGGCATTGCGGTTAAAACAGTAACCAGCACTTATCCGCAGGTTATGTTTGTCAACAACACGTATCCAGACATGACTATGACCATCTACCCAAAGCCTACAAGGCTTTTGGAGTGGCACATTGTGTCGGTTGAAGAGCTAACCCAACCTGCAACGCTTAACACCGTGCTGTCGTTCCCACCGGGTTACTTGCGTGCGTTCAAATACAACTTGGCAATGGAAATTGCTAACGAGTTTGGTGTTGAGCCTATGCCGCAGGTGTCACGGATTGCCATGACATCTAAACGCAATCTGAAGCGCATCAACAACCCAGATGACATAATGGCCATGCCTTACTCGTTGGTGGCTACTACTCAACGCTACAATATTTACGCTGGTAACTTTTAAGCCGTGAAGACGCCTATCCTCGGCCAGTCCTATGTGGCTCGCAGCGTTAACGCTGCTGATAGCCGCATGGTGAACCTGTACCCCGAAGCCACACCGGCACCAGAGGGCATGGAGCCTGCGTACCTGAACCGGGCGCCAGGCTTGCGTAAGCTGGCAACTGTTGGTACTGGCCCTATCCGTGGGCTGTGGCAGTACGGCAGCTACGGCTACGCTGTCTCAGGCAGCAAGCTCTACCGCATCTCAAGCGACTGGACGTCGATACCGCTGGGTAACGTCAGCGGCACCGGCCCCGTGTCGATGGTGGATAACGGCACGCAGCTCTTCATTGCGGCTAATCCTGACGGCTACATCTACGACGCATCAACAGAAGAGTACGCCGAAATTACGGATGTGGACTTCCCAGGCGCAGTGACTGTGGGTTATTTGGACGGCTATTTTGTCTTTCAAGAGCCGAATTCGCAAAAGTTCTGGACGTCTGAACTGCTTGACGGCACCCAGCTTGACCCACTGTCGTTTGCTAGTGCTGAAGGTATGCCGGACAACTTGGTGGCGGTATTTGTTGACCACCGCGAGGTATGGCTGTTTGGCACTCAGTCTGTTGAAGTTTGGTATGACGCAGGCACTGCGCCGTTCCCTCTGGCTCGCATTCAAGGTGCGGTGAATGAGATCGGCTGTGCTGCGACCTTCTCGGTTGCCAAGATGGACAACTCGCTGTTCTGGCTAGGCGCAGACGCCCGTGGTCAAGGCGTGGTGTTTCGTGCTAACGGCTACTCTGGCCAGCGCATTTCTACCCACGCGGTCGAGTTTGCCATCCAGAGCTACGGCACCATCTCAGACGCAATTGCTTTTACGTACCAACAAGACGGACATGCTTTTTACGTGCTGACCTTTCCGACTGCCCAGAAAACTTGGGTGTTTGATGTGGCAACCGGCATGTGGCATGAGCGTGCAGGCTTTGCCAACGGGCAGTTCATCCGTCACCGAGCAAACTGCCAGATGTTTTTCAACAACGAAGTGATTGTTGGCGACTTCCAAAACGGCAAGATTTACGCTTACGACCTAGATGTGTTTGCTGACGATACGCTGCCGCAAAAGTGGTTGCGGTCATGGCGAGCGCTGCCTACCGGCCAGAACAACCTAAAGCGTACCGCCCAGCATGCCTTGCAGCTTGAGTGCGAGACAGGTGTGGGCTTGGTCATTGGCCAAGGTAACGACCCCCAAGTCATGCTGCGCTTCTCAGATGACGGCGGCCATACCTGGTCGAACGAGAAATGGGCGGGCATGGGCAAGATGGGCAACTACGGGTTTAGAGCCTTCTGGCGCCGTCTGGGTATGACTGACAAACTGCGTGACCGCGTGTACGAGGTATCAGGCACCGACCCCGTCAAGATCGCTATTATGGGTGCCGAACTTGCATTAACCGGCACCAATGCCTAACCCAGATAACGAACCGCAGATACCCAAGAACCAGTCGCCGATCTCCGACGACCGGACAGGGCTTGTCTCGCGTGATTGGTACCGGTTCTTCCTAAACCTGCTCAACAAAGCCAACACGGGCGGTGGGTCAGGCACGGTCACCTCAGTTAGTGTCTCCGGCGGGTCAACGGGTCTGACGACCTCTGGCGGGCCTGTAACGACCTCCGGCACCATCACCCTAGCTGGCACCCTAGACGTCGATAACGGTGGTACCGGCCAGACGACTGCCGCTGCGGCCATTACGGCTTTGACAGGCACGCAGACATCAGGTCAATACCTGCGTTCAAACGGCACAAACGCGGCTTTAAGCGCTATTCAAGTAGCGGACGTACCGACGCTTAACCAGAACACGACAGGCCAAGCAGGCAGCGTGGCTAACAATTTGACTGCCGGCACGGGCATCTCGTACAGCGCCGGCACAACCTACAACGGCTCAGCCGCTATTACGATTACCAATTCGGCGCCTGACCAGACGGTGTCGTTAACCGGCGGCACAGGCATCAGCACGTCAGGCACGTACCCCAGCTTTACGATCACCAACACCTTGCCAGACCAAACGGTGTCGCTAACCGGTGCGGGCACAACCAGCATTTCGGGCACGTACCCTAACTTCACCATTACGTCTAACGACCAGTATGTGGGTACGGTCACCAGCGTGTCCGGCACCGGTACGGTCAACGGCATTAGCTTGTCCGGCACGGTCACATCTAGTGGCAGCCTGACACTAGGTGGCACGCTGACCGGCGTGGATTTGGCCACGCAGGTAACAGGCACACTGCCAATTCTTAATGGCGGTACAGGCCAGACAACCGCCAGCGCAGCCTTTAACGCTTTGTCGCCGGTCACTAGCACGGGCGATCTGATCCTTGGTAACGGCGTCAACAGCGCCACACGGCTGCCAATTGGCGCCAATACCTACGTGCTGACATCGAATGGCACGACAGCAACCTGGGCAATACCGACCGGTTCGGGCGCAACGATTACGAACGACACGACAACGGCCACCAACGTCTACCCGACGTTTGCTGCTGCTACGTCCGGTTCGCTGTCAACTATATACACTAGCAATGCAAAACTACTATACAAACCTAGCACGGGTGAATTAACATCATCCCATTTGGTAGCTGGAAATGGTATAGTTGTCAACAACTTAACCGTTGGCACCAGCTACACGATTGCAGCTGGCACGTCTGGCATGTCAGCTGGCCCAATTACGGTGTCTGGTGGCGTGGTGGTGACGGTGGCCAGTGGCTCACGATGGGTGGTGGTGTGAACGAAATTACAGAACATTTTGTACCAAACCGCGAGCAGATTGACCGTTTGCAGGCTGAGATGGTGACGATGCCGCAAGCCAAATTGGTTACGGAGCATCATTTTTCACCCGGCATGTACATGCGCAAAGTGTTTCGCCCCGCCGGCACTTTGATTGTAGGCAAGGTGCATAAAGAGCCGCATTTCTTTTTGTGCGCTATGGGTGAGATTGTGGCGTGGACTGAAAAAGGCATGATTACTTTATTGCCTGGCGACGTAGTGGAATCACAGCCTGGCACCAAGCGCGTCACAATGGCGGTAACGGATTCAATTGGCATTACGATTCATCGCACAGATAAAACAGATTTAGATGAGATTGAAGTTGAATTAATAGAACCTGACGCTACTGCATTATTTGATGCACGTAATAACGTCAAAACAGAATTGATTGAAGGGGTCGCATTATGACTTGGGTAGCCGCAGCCACAATTGGCAGCGCCGTAATCGGCGCGTACAGTTCTAATAAAGCAGCTAACGCGCAAGAACGTGCAGCACGCGAAGGAAGCGCCGCGCAAGAACGCATGTTTAACAGACAAATGGAGTTACAAGAGCCATTTCGTCAAGCTGGCGTTAATGCGCTGCCCGAGCTGGTTGAAGCGTCTCGCTACACACCGTTTGGAATGGAGCAGTTTCAGCAAGACCCTGGCTACGGGTTTCGTTTGCGAGAAGGCATAAAGGCTTTGGATCGTTCGGCTGCTGCACGCGGCGGTTTGTTGGGCGGCAACCAAATGCGCGGAGTTACCCAGTTTGGACAGGACTTGGCATCGCAAGAATACACTAACGCATTTAATCGCTATCAGGCAGAACGCCAAGCACGGCTTGGCCCATTACAAAGTCTTACCGGCATGGGGCAAACCAGCGCTAATACGCTGTCTAACGAAGCCGGACAGTACGGGCAAAACATGGCGGCTAATGCTGCGCAGATGGGCAATATTCGTGCGTCTGGCTATGTAAACCAAGCTAATGCACTGACTGGCTCGTTAGGTAACTACATGAACTATCAACAAAGACAAAAGTATATAGATAGACTTCCTACGCAACCGCCTGCGGGTAATACAGACAATAGAACCACTACCCCTTGGGGCGGGTTTAATTAAGTAAAGGTAAATTATGCCCCCTATTGATTACACTATTCCTGGGCAAATTAAAGGCCTTCAGCTTGAGTCACCGATAAACGTGATGACGGAATTTGCGCAGCTGCAAGGGTTGCAGCAACAGCAGCAAATGAATGCGCTAAAATTCCAAGAAGCGCAACGCGACGCGCAAGAACGCAACGCGCTGGCAAAGCTCGACCCGTCTAGCCCAGAATATCTTACGCAGTTAAAACGTGTAAATCCTAAACTAGCGCTCGACTTTCAAAAAGCAGAGTCTGAAGCTGAGTCAGCGGGTATAACAAAACAAAAAAATAAGTCAGAGTTATTTCAATCTAAGTTAAGAGACTCGCGGTATTTTTTAGAGACTATTAATCCTGATTCACCTACTGCTGCGCAAGAATACATAAATTGGCACAAATCTAACCACGCTGACCCAATATTAGGCGCTGAGTTAACAAGACGCGGCATAACTGAAGACGCGGCTTACGCGCGTATAGACGAAGCAATTAAATCAGGCAGGCTAAAAGATTTAATATTAGAGTCTAAGTTAGGTATGGAAAAGTTTACTGAACTTACACCCGCGTTTAGAAAAGCTGAAGACGAACGGATAAATCTACAGTATTCAGATTATCTAAGCTCGCTCAAATCGGGGGAAACTGCGTTAAGCAAATTGCAGTTTATAGAGATGCAAAACCGGCAGCGCCCTAATGCTGTTGCGCCTGCACCAGCGCCTGCGCCTGCGCCTGCGCCTGCGCCTGCGCCTGATGCTGCTGCACCCGTGCCTGCTGCTGCTGCGGTTGATGCTTCTGCGCGCGCACCTGCTGCTGCGGTTGATTTAACAAACGTGCCGCTTGTTAATCGCAGTATCATGTTTAACCGACCAGCGGTTAATCAACGACCGGTTAACGAACTTGGTGGCTTTCAAACTGCCGCAGCGGTTAACAATCTTGCGGCTGCGCAAACGACAGATAGAGCCACGCCTGCAAATATTACAACGCAACCTGCCGGCGATAAAGACATACCACTAATACACCCAGCCGCCGAGAAACTGTATAACAGCCCTTTGGCTAGCGACAAAGCAAAAGCAGATGCTATACAGCGTAATTATGAAAACAAGTTTAAACAGACGGATAATCAGCGTGATTTTGCTGCTGCAAAAGCCGATGGTTATAAAGGTACTTTTCCAGAATACTTAGACCAACGACGGGAGTCTCCAGATCAGATGGAGTACCGAAGACTTGTAGCAAAAAAAGAATTTAACGGCACGTTTCTAGACTACAAAAAACAATTGGCAATGGCGGGACGCAGCGTAACTAATAACGCCGCGCCGGTAACACCCGTCACTATCCAAGACCCTAATAACCCATCTAAAGCCATAGTGGTTGATGGTCGTACAGGTAAAGTTATTGGAGCGTCAGTTAAAGAAGGGCCGGGGGTAGATTTAACGGCTAAAGAAAGGCAAACCCGCGAAGCTAAATACCCGCAAGCAACAGCGGCTATTAAAACTTACGAAAGTAAATCTGAAGAATTGGCTAGAGACTTAGAAGCCCTAGCTAGCCATCCAGGCTTGGACGGCATTAGCGGCGCTATTTTTGGCCGCATACCATCGGGCACTAAAAACAGCATGGCTGCACAAGAAAGATACAATTCAATTGTAGCTCGCGGCGGTTTTAAAGAGTTGGCAGATATGCGCGCAGCTTCACCTACGGGCGGCGCGTTGGGTAACGTGTCTAATCAAGAAGGGCAATATTTGCGGGATGCGTTTGGGTCAATTGGCCGTATTCAGTCAAAAGAAGATTTAGCCGCCGCGCTTATAGAGGCCGCAAAACGAGTGCGGGAATCAAAAGGCCGTATTCGTGAAGCATATGACATGACTTACGAATACAGAACTGGCGATGCTGCATCTGCGCCTGCGCCTGCGCCTGCGCCTGCACCTGCACCTAAAGCGCCTGCGGTTGGTGCTGTGCAAAACGGTTACAAATTTAAAGGCGGTAACCCCGCAGATGCAAAAAATTGGGAAAAGGTAAAATAAATGGCCGGCCCTTGGGAACAATATCAAACGCCTGCTGCTGCGCCCGCAGGCCCGTGGGATCAATACCGCGAAGACTCATCGCCAGAAATAACGTACACCTACCCGCGTGATGGCGGGGAGCCTACGGTTAAAACTGCAAACAAAATACCCAGCGCTCGTCAAGAAAGCGCCGCGTCATATTATGGCCGCGCGTTAATTTCACCCATAGCAGGTGTTCAACGAGGGCTTCAAGACATTACAGATACCGCCGCGTTATTGCTTTCAAAAGGCGTAGATAAGATAGCCGGCAATGACAACGCGTCTAAATCCATTCAAGCAGAAATTGATCGCCAAAAAGCGGCGTATAAGCAGCAATACGGTGAGTTTGGCGGCGGCGATGTAGGGCGTCTTGCAGGCAACGTAGTCGGCACCGCGCCTGTAGGCGGCATATTGGCAGCCCCAATTAAAAAAGTGGCGCAAATGGCGCCTTCATTGGCTCGCTATTTAACGCCACTAGCTACATCTTTAGAGTTGGGTGGGTTTAAGACTAATTTAGCGCCTGGATTAACATCAACTGGCGTTAAACTTGTTGGCGGCGGCACTACGGGCGCTGTGTCTGCTGCGGCGGTAAATCCGGACGACGCAACAACAGGCGGCGTAATTGGCGCGTTGTTGCCCACAGTTGTTGCTCCTGTCGCGGGAAAAGTTCTTGATTACGGTCGTAAAATATTTGATTTAAAAGGCACCAACTACCTTGAAGCAGTAGAAGGTAAAGGCCGCGACATTATTAATTTACTGCGAGCGGACGCTACGTCAAAAGTTCCCGGCAGTGCACCAATTGCCGGCGAAGTAGCCTCGCCAGCAGGCAGCACTAATTTTTCCGCTATGCAAGACAGGCTGTCTAGACTGCCCGGCGTAGCCACTGCATACGCTGAAAACGCTGCCCAAACTAACGCCGCCCGCATAGCGCAAGAAGATCGGATTAAAGCTCTGCGAGAAGGCGCGTTTAAAAAAGTATTAAATAAGATTGATAACGCGTTAACTAATGTAAGCCAACGCGAAACAGGCGAAGCGTTGTTAACGGCTGCAAAAGCCGAACAAAAATTGGTCAAGACAAGCGTTATTGAGCCGGCGTACACCGCTGCATATAAAGCAGCTGGCGACGCTAAAATAGATGTGTCCGGCGTAGTAAAGACCGCCGAAAACATACTAGAGCGCAAGCTGTCGGACTTTGCGCCAGAAACGGCACCTAATACAGTTCGTAAACTATTGGCGCTCAAACCTAAAGGCGACGCTGCCGCGCCATTAGGCAAAGGTAAAGTTTCGTCCAGAATCACCAAACCCGCGTCGGAGGCTACCGCGCCTGCCGAAGCCACGTTGCAGCAGCTTGACGACATTAGAAAAGCAATTAACGCTGATATTCAAGCGGCTAAAACTTCGCTAGTGCCGTCTTCCGACATGACGCTGCGCAACCTGTACAAGTTGCATGAGTCTATTGATGACGCAATTGGCAAGAGCGGTAACCTGACCAACGAGGCAAAATCGCTGTACGCCAAAGCGGTACAGACTTACCGTACAGAATATGTACCTCGCTTTAAAACTGGCATGAACGCCAATCTGTTTAAACAGACTTCGTTAAACGAGCCAAAGATTATGGCTGACGACGTGGTCGGCAAATATTTTCAACCTAAAGGCGAGCGCGAAGCGGAACAGTTTATTACGATGTTTGGTAAAGACCCCAACGCACTTAAAGTAACCAAAGCGGGTATAGAAGATCTTTACCGCCAAAAAGTTGTAGACGCTGCAACAGGTCGCGTTAACATGACTAAGCACGCCACGTTTATGAAAGACTATGCGCGGCCAATAGCGCTTATGGATGACGCCGGTATGGGGCTGCGCAAAGGGTTTGATGCTATTGGTGCTGACGCTGCTCGCTTGTCGCGCATTCAAGAGTTGATTGATAAGACAGGCAATAAGCTACGCCCGCCGTTGCCGCCAGGCTCCAACGCTATGCTGGTGGAAAAGCGCATTGCTGAAATAACTAAAAATCTGCCTCCAGAACAACTGCGCGCAGTTAACGCCGTGCGGGATGATTTGGCTCGCGAAGCGGAATACGTTCGGTTAGCTCAATTAGGCGGTGCCGGAACTCAAGGGACAGCCCTTGCTACTAAAACCGCTAAAGAAGGGGGTTTACCTGCGCCTAGTTTGCTTAGTGTGCCAATCACCATATTTAATAATGTTGTCAAACGCTTAGCGTTAAAAATGGATGATAAACTCGCGCTAGAAATTGCTCGCGAGTTAACTAACCCCGCTTTGGCGGCGCAGTCTATAGAGCAAGCAACAAACCGCCGATTTGGGCAAGAAGTCACAGATGAAATGCTGCGGCGCGCTGCGCCTTCCGTATCGCGTGCGGCTGCTCAAACGCCGGCAGACCGAAACAACCTTAATCGTAGGTGATAAATGGCTTCGCTAACCCCAACACCCAAGCAGCAGTTCTTCGACGCCAACGGTAACCCGTTAGTCGCCGGTAAGGTCTACACCTACGCCGGTGGCACGACGACCCCGATTGCGTCATACACCGATCAGACGGGCGCAACAGCCAACACCAACCCGATCATCTTGGATTCGCGGGGTATGGCCAACATCTGGTTGCAGCCAACCATCGCGTACAAGTTCCTAATCACCGACAGCACGGATGTCACCCAGTACACCACGGACAATATTCTCGTGCCTGTGGACAACCTGTCGTTCGGCTCGCCGCCCCCGATTGGTGACGTGGCGCCCAACACGGGCGCGTTCACGACCCTGTCGGCGACACAAGATGTGACCTTCTCCGGCTTTGGCTACGTGCAGATGCCCGTGGGCGCAACGACTGACCGTCCAGGCACGCCAGCTGAAGGCATGTTCCGCTACAACAGTACGCTGGACGTCTTTGAAGGCTTTAGCAATAGCCAATGGGGTCAGGTAGGCGGTGCTGCGGGTGCAACTGGCGGCGGCAACGACGAAGTGTTTATTGAGAACGACCAGACGGTCACGATCAGTTATACAATTCCGGCTACCAAGAACGCCATGACGACCGGCCCAATCACGCTAGGTGCTGGCTTTGTTGGCACGGGTAGTATTGCAGCTACGACACTGACAATTGACACGGCTACCTCTGGCGCTGTCGCTGTAGGGTCGATTGTCGCAGGTGTCAACGTAACGGCTGGCACGGTCATCACGGCGTTGGTTACTGGCACCGGTGGTATTGGTACCTACACGGTTGACATCTCGCAGTCAGCATCGGTAGATGCAATCACTGCGGCGGTGATTGTCACCGTCTCATCCGGCTCACGCTGGGTTGTTTTGTAAAGGATAAATCATGGCTTCAGTAGTTCTCTCAGGTGACACCAGCGGATCGGTTACGTTAGCGGCTCCTGCTGTTGCAGGTAGCACAACACAGACCTTGGTAAATGTTACCGGTACGTTAGCGCCCGTGGTGTCGGGTACAGCCGTTGCGTCTACGTCTGGTACGTCGATTGACTTTACTGGCATACCTAGTTGGGTAAAGCGGGTTACGGTAATGTTTAGTGGCATGAGTACAAGTGGAACAAGTTTAAAACAAATTCAACTAGGAACTTCAGGCGGCGTTCAAACTACATCTTATGTGGGGGTAGCAGTTTATGCTGGCCCCAGTACAGCTGGAGCCGCTTATACAAGTGGATTTGTCATAAGAAACGACACTGCGGCAGATCTATTGTCCGGAACAATTTTTCTTACTTTGCTGGATAGCTCTACTGGAAGTTGGTCTGCAAGTGGTTCATTAAGTGCTGGTGCTTACGTCCTTTTAACCGCGGGTTCTAAAACCCTTTCCGG
>Ga0181356_1000476_pt1 | contig 17375 bp, 10 predicted proteins | sample Fa13VDMM110SN_FD_130104 | JGI IMG/M metagenome (GOLD analysis project Ga0181356, IMG submission 130104) | Freshwater viral communities from Lake Michigan, USA - Fa13.VD.MM110.S.N | ecosystem: Environmental > Aquatic > Freshwater > Lake | place: USA: Michigan | collected 2013-09-24 | reverse complement strand
CGGTGGAAAATTTGTAATTTCAGCGTCAAATTCAAAAAACATTTTAGATACATCTACATATCCCAAAAGAACAAAATCAAAGCTCATTTGAGCTTGACCTCTTATTATTGTAGTTTGGTCATCTCCGCTATTATAAACTGGTTTTTCAATTTGATTTTGAGTGTTTACAAAATCATCAAATAAAGTTACTCCTTGCCAACAATTTAATACATCTATATTGCTTACAAGTCTAAACTGGTCAGTTTCTGGTATATTTGCCTGGTTTAAAGTATCCTGAACTTGGATACCACCACCATTACCATAAACGGCTGCTGTTCTTGGATCAAAAAATGACATATTTATTAATTTTATTTAAAAAAGTCTAAATACTTATAGCCGGTAAATCAATCATGGTTATATTAAAATTTTGATCCATTATTACTTGCGTCAAATTTTTAAAATATACAGAAATTTCTGTAATTTTTATCAAATCGTATATTTTAGAATTGACACTCTCAGGTTCTACCAATACTCCAAACTCAATATTATAAACATATTGTGAAACTCCATCTCTAAGAGGCTGTAATTGTCTGCTATACATATTACCAGGCGCTGAACAATAATTAAATGTACTTCCGCGCAAATAGTTGTAACCACTAGATAGAAAACTTACATAGTCATCTTTAATATCGTCAGAATTATTCATTTCATAATCCTCGCTATTCATACATGTTTCTGAATCTGTACCTCCAATTCTCAATGCTAAAAGTCTATCTTGTTTTATTTCGGCTTCAATCCCATCTGAAAACGTATTATTAAATCTTTTTATAGTCATACCATTTTGTTGCTCTTCAAAATTATAAACCAAAAAATTTATATCACTATACATTCTATAAACCATAAAAAATTGACCAGCAAAATCAGAAATTTTTGGCGGCTTTATAAAATTTGCCCCAATCATAATGGCCAACGGTCTTACTGATACTGGATTAGGGAATAAAAGCGTATATACTCTTCTATTGTTTCCACTCGCTAATTTTACTGGCAATGTACCTAATGAATAATTTTTTCTAATATAAGAAAAAAAATTAAATTTCATATTTTGAACACTTGTATATGCTTTAATATCATCATCGTTTGTCAATCTACTATACAAGTATCGAATTATAGGGCTATATGTTGGCGATAATATAAAATTTAGGCAATCTGTACTAGTACCTGGATCTTGTATTCCAAAAGTATAAGGAACAACTCTAGACTTGTATTCTGCAAAATATTCTGCCGATGGATCAGTATTCCACGTGATGACTAGTTTTATTGGAAAACCTTTGGGCAGCCATACTTGATCTTGTCTAAAAAAAGGTACAAGCATATATAATGGGACTGTAACTACTCTATCCCACTTATTAAAATTGCTAGGAGTCATGCTTCCTCTATTAAAATAATTATACATCAATTCTGTATTAACTTCTTGCCATACTTTATTTTGAATAACTCTAGCAGTGTTTCCTGGATTAAAATCAAATGGTGCAGATGATGTATTTTGAGGGTTTTGTGCCATTGGTATATCAAACCCCAATTCACCCAAAATTATATTCTCTTGGTATGTTGTATCCATAGAGCTAATATATCTTTTTATGCTAAGTAGATCCATCATGTCTGTATTAATTGGAATTTTATTAGAACCAATATAACATTCTACTCGTTGAATAAAATCTAAAAAAGCATAAGCATTTTGATTAAATTGTATAATGCCCAAATTTTGCCCTGCTGCTTCTAAATCTGCGTTCCACAAGTCCACTTTAAACTGTACCATTATATTTTTAACATTTGTATATCCGGCTAATTCAAAATCAAATTCTGTTATTGATGGAAAATAAGTATAAGTTGAATTTGCTCCTGTAGTTTTTGTTCCAGGATTTGGATTTGGAATATATTGCTTTGGGTACTCTGTACGATGTCTGCTATCGTAAAAATCTTTTTGAAGAACAATGTCATCTTTTATTCTAAAATCGGCAGGTTCAGCATTTTTAATGCCTGTTTTGTATGTTACAAGATTTGGTTTGTAACATGCATCAAATCCAGTAGTTGCATTATAAAAAAGATTCATTTTTTTTAAATTTTGCTCAATAAGCCATTTATTCTAAACTATTTATAAATATTAAAAAATTTTTTTCAAAAAACAACTGATTATCTAAGCCAATGGTCCAGATTGGTAATTGTCAGTAATCAATCCTCCACATTTTCCCTTTGCCATTTTGCCCATTTTTTCAGCCTTTTTTTTATCCAAATATGCTCTAAGTCCTGGATTAAGTTTCTTTTTACCACCTTCTTTCTTTGCCATTGCAATATCTCTCATCATATTTTTTCTTTCTGTTTTTGTCATTTTTTTCATTTGAACTTTTGTTGGCGGTCTAAACACAGATTTTTTTCCTCCCTTCTCCTTCTTCTTCTCCTCTGCCATTGCTTTAAATTTTTCCAAAAGCTCCTTTGGCATCTTTCTCTTTCTCTTACCGCCAACTTGTGGCATCATTCCGTAACCCATTGTATCAACATTGCTGGGTTGTTTTTTCCTCATCAATTTTTCCATACCCATACTAATAGGGATTTGAGCAGCACTTCCAATAAGGCTAGGTACTATAGATTTAAACATAGCCCCAAGTCCAGGGCCAGCAATGCTGGCGAGGGCCGGGAGAGCTGGGAGAATCCCCCCCTTCTTCTTACCTCTCATTGCCCTAAGGGCAGCCATTTTAGCTTTCATGTTTACCATTTTTTGTTTGTTTAAATTGCAAGTTATAGAAGCAGATATTTATAATATTTTTTTAGTAATTGATTATAGTAATTAGTTACTTAAATAGCAAATAAATATCCATTCTATCTTGAAGATTACCGCGTGAATCTACGTTTCTAAACAAAGTTGTTTGAGTTCTTGCATTTGATTTGTTTGGTGGATAGTAAATTCCAAAATCAAATGTAGATGCCAACTCAAAATGTTCCCATGTAAAAAATGATTTTCCACCTTGTTCCAAAAACAAGTATGGCCGTATACCACGTCTACGTCTAGAAAGAGAACATTTTATTGCGATTCCTCTACTTAACAAATTTGCATCGCTATAAGTTGTATTTGCATAGCTTGGTAAAACTATACATGTAATTTCTTTATATTGCGTAAATTGAATTGTATTTAATTGAAATAATACTGTTTGTCTAAATCCTTCTGAAGGACTAATATAATCCATATCAGTTACCAAATCAAAACTTTTTTTTATCATGTAATAGGGAAAGTTTTTCATTTGAAAATATTGTTTGTAATTAAAGAATCCTCTAGTTATTCTTACTCCTTCTGTGAAAGGATTTTCATCCACTGCATGATAATAAAGAACTGAAGATGATACAGTAGCTTGTGTTAAAGCTGTATTATAAATTAAAGTTTCTGTTATTGCATCCAAAATATTTGATACCAACGATGGCTGCATATAATTTCCAGCAAGTGTATCTCCACTTATTCCTGTACTTGCTAAAGTTACAGTTGAAGATGATCTCCAATATTGACTCAGATCATAATCAAAAAAACTAGTAAGATTCATAATAGGCCATATCCCCATTTCACAAGTTCTTACATGTCTTGGTGAAAACCAACTTGGTAATCCAAATTCTCTTTTTAACAAATTTGCAGCAGTTGCCCGTGCAATATTTTTAAGGTCTCTTGTCGTTTGCAAATAATTATTTGGAGCAAGAAAATCTTTACCTTTACGATTTGATATTATCCAAGTTTTCCATGTATTAGCGGGTATATCAAGTTGACCAATTAATTCTTTTGTATCCCAAACAAAATACGTAATATCATAATATGTATTTGTTTGGTTAAATGTCGTATTTTGCCATTGGCCTGTAGCTTTTTTGTATGTTACAAATCTATTTGGCCATGAAACTGGATCTGACAAATGTTTATATGTTATTCCCAATTGATTTATGCTTGCTGTACTTTCTTGTTTTATTTCAAATCTATAAATTAAAGACCCTTCTAAATATTGTATTTCACCTTGCGGATTAACAGTGAAATTCGCTTGAAGGCTTGTATAAGAAATTAAATCATAAGGACGTATTTGCTGAGTAAGTTTTAATGTTTTGTTTCCATATAATGGTGTCATAGATCCTAAAACACAATCAAAATTAATTTCGCATGTAGATGAGTCAAGTCCAACTATATTATTAAATGAAGATACAAGCGTCCATAATGTTGGATTGTTTGTTACACCGCCTGGTCCTAATGTTTGATACAATGCATTTATATTTAGAGGCATATCAAATACATATGGTTCACGTCTAGTTTTTATTTCTTGTTCGTCACTTGTAGTATCAGTTAAAGATAAAACAGAACATATATTTAATCTTCCATCTATTGGTATTTGCTGTTCAAATTGTACATTATTTAAAAGTAAATATCTGCATCTCTTATCCAAGTTATAAATTAAAAGTTTATCAAACGTATAATCATACCATTGTGTTTCCATATAAAGTAAATTGTTGTAATTATCAATTTGTCTCTGTCCATTTGGCTCATACTTTACAGGCACTAAATTTGAACTATTATAAGGATCTGCAGGATCAAAATACAGAGGAAGTTTGAGCCATCTTATTGCAATTGTCCCTTCATAAATATATCGTAGATTTGTTTCATCTACAAACGATAATGGCAAGCCATTTACAGAGTAGATTTTTTCTACAGTATTTTTATCAGTTTTTACAGATGCCGCTATATTTGTGTAAATGTATTGCTGTGAATAATTATTTAAAGCATTAAAATAAATCTTATTTTGACTCAAAAATTTATTAGCATAAAAATATTGACCAATATCTCTTGGTTTAATATTAAATAAAATAACAACATATGGTATAGCTAATGACCCAAAATTATCAGGATCATAAAAAAAATCTAATCCAACAGTATCTAATAAAATTGTTTGATTTCTATGAATAATATATGGAGTATACAAATTATATCTATTCATAAAAAAAAGCAAATTATTTTGCAATTTTCCAGGAATATAATTTGCATCTTTTGTCTGTCTATGTAAAATAAAAGTAAAAAAAGTAGACATGTTGTTTTAATTTGAAAATATGTAATCGTCTGGCAATTTATTGGCAAATTGAAATATCAAATCCAAACTATCAAATTGAGCATCATTACTAGTAGGGTTAACTAAAAATACTATAGGCCTAAAAATTGTCTTGTTGCTGCATCTATACCAAATATCTTCGTATCCTGCAATTACTGTTCTAGTCTCTACCAAGTCTCCATTGCTATTTAGTACCGCTGAACTGTATGCAAAACTTACGTATATTTCACAAACATGATTAGACAATACTCTAAAGTATAATGCATTGTCTATAGGCGGAGTTAGAGTTTCACCACTCGCTACATTTGAAAAATTTTCGCCCCTTGTTAGTCTAACACTTAGAGTATCTCCCAAATTATTAATGCTAACCATTATTGTAAAAATCTTTTTAAGAATCCTGGGTTATTTTGTAACTCTTGCTTTGTACTATCAAAATTTTGTAATTTTGAGGGATTTGGAAATGTTGCTTTGGGATCATTATGTTTAGTAAGATGATTTATAGCCAATGCTTCCAGATTCACTTTAAGTGGAGTAGTCATCTGTTCAGGAGCATGTTCATGCATACCAACAAGATATGCTAATCTGTCCAAATCTTTTGACTCAAAATTTTTTCTCATGTCATATGGCCTATTTACAACAAAATCAGAACCCATTCTGTTGATAAATCTTTTATCAATATTTGCAGATGTGTCAAAATCTTCAAATGCCGTTTTTGGGCTTTCTTTTTCAATTTCATCCAAATAATCATTTGTTTTTTGGTTAGCGACCATTTCTTCATGTTCAGGATCTTTACTATCCTCAATAAAATTAAATTCAGCATCTCTTTCTGTAATTCTACCTCCAGTCATAGCATGATCTCCAAAACAATTTGAACATGTAATGTCTTTATTGTTTTTATTATGTACCAAAAATCTTTTACCATAACCAGGTTTACTTTTGCACATACCACATCCATAACTTTCTTTTCTAACTAGACCCCCTCTTTTAAATTTTGGTAATGTTGATACATGGTCTATAATTTTATGTATAGGCTCATAATTTTTATATTTGGGCTTTAAGTCATTAACAAGGCCTCCCATCATTTCACGCATTTTAGCTTTTATTAAAGGAATGCCTTTTATTCCATAGCCAGTTTTAAGTCCAGCAATTTCTTGGTTATATTTCTTTATGCCAGCACCTCTTACTGGATTAGTTTCACTATATACTGTACCAGTTCTTGCATAAGTATCCCCTACAACTGATGGATTAAACAAAGCAACAAATTGCAATGCACTATCCAAAACAGTATTAAGAGTTTTGTATACTCCCTCGCCACCAGTAGAAATTGCTCCAGATAATGCTTGCACAAATTGATTTACAAAACTTATCAACCTTGTAAATTTTGATACATTTTCCATATAAATTTTATTATCCTGACCTGGCAATGCAACTGGAAAGTTCATATTATCAATGTTAGAAATATTATTAGGACCCTCTAAGCTCCTTTGACCAGTAATAAAATCTCTATCGTTTGAAAATGCTCTAAATGCCATCATAATGACAGTTTCAAATTTTTCATCTAAACTTTCTACATCATTAGGGCCAACAAACTTTTGTAACTCTTTTTTCATTGTTCTAATGTCAGTTTTTAACTGTTCAAGTCTTTGATTAATTTCAGCTACACCTGATTCCTTGTTAGCCAATTCTTCTCTAAACAATCTATTACTAAAATCAACAGCAGTTGTTGATTCGACGCCTTTTGATGTACTTGGATATGCTTGTTGCAATTCCATTTTTTCTACAACATCTTCATCGTTATTTTTAAGTTCTTCATCTGCCGCTATTTTGGTAGCTTCAATAAAAGATGTAACTTTGTTAAACTTTGCCAAATCTGAATTAATACGTTCTGCAGCTCTTTCTGGATTGCCACTGATATCAATATTTTTAATCTGCTCAGCTATGCTATTATATAATCTATTACCATAGTCCATCATTCTAAGATATGTTGCTTTCGTAGCAGATGAAGCTTCTTGAGCAGCATACGCTCCCAAATTAGAAGCTTCGGCTCCATACTCTGAACTTTTTTGATCTGCATATTCTGCAAAAGCCGCGGCAGCGTCTGTTGCGGCTCTAGTTCCAGGTGTAATAATATAATCGTAAACGGCAGTAGATGCAGCGGCAAATTTAGGTGCTAAATAATTAAATGTGCTTGTTAACGAATCAGTAGTTTTCTCAAGACCATAATTAACATAATCTCCTGTTACATTCATTGTATTATTAAAAAAAGCGACAGTATCGTTTATTCTTTTAAACTCTGCTTCTGATTCTCTAATTGCACCTTGAGTATCTGTGCTACCATATTTTTGTTGAAAATATTTAAGTTCAGGCGTAATATCTTCTCCCGCTATACTTTTTTCATGAACTCTAACACCGTCCATATATTTTTCATATATACTATCCAATTTGTCAATATCATTCTGCATATTTTTTAGTACAGTTTCACTTTCCAACATGTTTGACGTCATTTCGTCATTATCTTTTCTGATTTGTTCTTCATATGGTACAGTTTCTATTGTGACGTCTTGACTGTCACTAGAAAAGGGTTGTGTATTTGTTTGTTGTGGATCTAATGTTTCAAGTCTCACATATTCATTACCTCTAGATCTAAAAGGTGCGGCTGTATATTGAGCTGTATTAGATAACGGTGGTTTTATGCTTTCGGCACTTGCAAAAAAGAACCTATTATTTGTTGGCCTACTTGCCGTTGTAACAGGAGGGATATTAGGTTGTAAAACATTTACCGGAGTATAACCCGGTGTGGATGCATTTGTTGTGGTTTGACCTAATAAATTACCAACTGTAACCCCCGGCAAATTTTGCGGAGCTTCACTAGTTTTGATTGGTTCTTTATATTTAAAAGGCTCTGGTTTATAACGTTTGACATACTTATTAAGCCACGCATCACGAGCACTTGTTAATTGGTCGTCGGTTTTTTTTGGATCGTTGATATAATGCCTATCCATATTTGTAATTTAATTTTTTATCACAAATTTTTATTTTCTTTATAGAATAAATACTAAAATGGAAAATGAAACGAATAATCAAATTAGTCAACTAATAGCGTATGGAGGAAATGGTCTTGATTTGAGAAACTCAACTTTATCTTGGAGTTTTGCAGCAGACAAAACTAAAGTTCAAGATTTAATTCAAATTTTAAGTTCTGAAAACACAAAAGAATATGCCGGCTATAACATTAATAAAATTACTTTGGGTATAGAGGGCGAAGATTCTAATGGAGTAGTAGGGTCTTTTGTTTTTAACGAAGACAACTTTAATGGAGCAGCACAAACTTTAACTCAGTTTTATAATACATATATAAATAAGTCAAGAGACACAATGTATAGAAGGCAATTAGGTCTTTCAGCAAATTATAATAAAGGCTTAATTATTGCCGATCCTTCGCGAATTTGGATAGCTATATATTTTGGTGCAAACGCATCAAAAGATTTTTCATTTAACTTAAAATTAAAAAAACAAGTTGAAAAAGATTTGCAAACAGAAATTGAATTTGACGAAATAAACGACTTTGATAATTTTTTAAATACAGTTATAGAAGGTCAACAAAATACATCATCAAATTATAAAAAATATTTTAAAGATCAAGAGAAAATACAAGAGAAAGTAAAAGAAGCCGAAGAAGAAGAGGAAAGATTTGACGAACCGATTGTGCCAAAAGCTAAAAAAGCAAAGATATCTACTACACAACCAACTAGGATACAACCAAAAAGAAAAGCTAGATTTACAGGAAAATACGGCAAAGGTATTGATTTTTTTAAAATTAATAATCATACAACAAATTTAGCATCTTATACTGGCGATACTACTTTATATAATTTAAGCAATCAGATTAGAGAAAAAATAGAACGATTACGACGATATGCAGCAATTCACAGTTGATATTTTTGACGACTCTGTACATTATGCATATAATGAACCTTCATGTACAAATCATAACATTATAGATATTGATGTTGTTTTGACTAATTATGATAAAGGCTTTGAGATTGAGGCTAATAGTTGCTACTTGTTTAGATTAAACTCGGTGAGGTACAAGGAAGACAGATGGGATAGTACATGCATGGAAATTTTTATGGGCAAGCCTTCTAATATGAATGCATATACTGTTCAAAAAACTTTAATTGACATGGATTATGAAGGAGTGCCTTGTGTTACTATATGCAATACAAACACTTTTATTATTAAAGTGTTAAACTTGAATTTTTTGATAAGAAGATTTATTAAATCAGAAAATGAGCAAAATATTCATACGTATCCACTTTTTTATATTGATGAAGAAGATGCTGAAAGTCACATTCCATATATTATAGGATTTTCAGCTTCTACAAAAGGCGCTAATGGTTTAGATGTATGTATGAGTAAATCATATATATTAATGCCGTTAGAAATTTTGGATGTACCTTGCAAGTTTTTCTTTTATAATTCTACTTTGGATTATCAAAACTTGTTTTTGATGAGAAGTAAATTTGCTAGAAAAGGATTATTTTGCTCGTTTGATACTGAATTAAAGATTCTTAGAATTGTAAACCCAACAGAGAATGTTGTTGATGTGGGAAACAAATTCTTTCAAATGGTTTTACCTTCACCACTATGCTTTCAATTGAAAGATTGCTTGATTGACAGTTCAATTTTATTTGTCAAACATTGCGCTCCAAAAGATTTTTCAATAACTTTTAGCGACAAAGATAGAAAGCCTAAATTTTGATTAAATTAACAAACATTTTATTTTTTTTATTAATATAATAAAGTATTTTAGAAATCAAATTTTTTTGTATCTTTAGATTTAAAATGAAAGGTAAATACATGGAATTTAAAAAACTTTATGAAAATGGGATTGAACTCGAAAAAATTAAAAAAGACCTTGGCGTGTCTAAAACAATGATATGCAAGTATATCAAACAATTAAAAGAACCACCAAAAATTGTTCAAGTAAAATCAATTCAACAAATGCAAATATATGATAAATGTAAAGTTACATATCTGAAAACGTTTTACAACACTTGCATAAATTTATCTGATAATGGATACAAGAATATTAGCATAGAAGATGAATATGAAATTCTTACAACAGTCAATGATGATGTAGAAAAACTAAAAGTAAAAGTAGACGACACTCCAGGTGATTCAATACTATTATTTTTTAAACTATTTACAAAGCAATTGTTTTTAAAAGAACGTAAACACAAGCCTGCAGCCAAAAAAGAAATACATACAATATATACATGCGATAGAAATAATGTAATACAATACAGAGAAAAATTTTGGTCAGTAAAAAGATGTATATTCAAATCATTAGGATGTCCAGATAAACTGCCATATGAATTGCGAAGATTTTGCAATATTAGATATAAAGTAACAAGAAAGGATTCTACTATTAAAAGATGGATCGTATATGATATTGAAGCTATGGCAAATAAACAAAATGTAATGACACCATATTTGATCGTAGCTATTGAATTTGATCCTACTGGTCAAGATGCAAATGAAAAAGTGTGGACTTTTGAATGTGACAGTATATCTCAAATTATAGATACAACGGCTTTAACAAATCCTGTTGTTAACAAGTTTAGAGATTTTATAATTGAAAAATTATATCAATCATATCAAAGTTTCAAATCTGGAGAGGATGGAATAAACTTTTCTATATTTGGATACAATAATTTTAGATTTGATGATATGCTAGTTAACCCATCACTATCTGATAAAGTACAAAATACTTTAGGATATACAGGCAACATTGCTGAAGAATTTAAACATACGTTTGTAAAAAATGAAGAACTTTTGATCAAACATGAAATGGGAACTAGAAATGGGTTAATGTCTTATTCTAGGCTAATAATGTTTGAAAAAACACAAGGCAATTTTGAAGATTGGAAAATGCATTCAATATCTAAATTGTCGGCAATAAACTTTTTTGATTTGACGAAATGGATTCCTGACAAGAAATTAGAAGATGCGTGCAAAGATTATGACATTGGATCAGAGTCAAAAATGAACTTTGACATTGTAGAATACAATAACAAAATTAAAGAAAATAACTACACTATAGTAGATTGGGTAAAACTAGAAGATGCTTGCAAAATTTTTCTAAAAACAAAAAAGAAAAAAGACGAAATTAATCAAAAGGATTATGACATGTTAAAAACAAAAGATTATTATAACCATTCAAGTGACATGCTGAATATTTGGGAAATGTGTAAAGAATATTGTTTGTATGATTGTAAAGCAACAAAAGAACTTGGAAAAAAAATTTATGGATTGGTAAAGACAATGATTTGCGATTACGAATCAGAATTTGGAATTATAACAAAAAGCCATACAATGTTTAGTTACATGACACCGGCGACACTTGCATTTGAATTTTTGAGTAAATCATTTGCTGAAGATAAAACTTCATTACGGCTTTTAATTAACCATGCTAACTATGGAAAATTTATTCATGACTCATATTTTGGTGGAAGATGTGATTTTTCATTTATTGGAAAATACAAAACATTAAACGGAAATCTAAGATACTATGATGTAACATCTGAGTATCCTTGTGCCATGATGAAAAAATATCCAGTCTTAAATGAAGAAAATGATATGATTACAGGGGCGCAAATAAATTTGGAATATTATCAAAATATTATAAATATTATGGTTGAAAAAAGAAGAAAAAGTAGAAAATTTGATGACTTTACAATTTATAGACCATTTGATGAAGAATTTAATGGAATTTTTGTATGTAATATTTACCCACCAAAAGATATTACAGAGCTTATTACTTTTGCTCCAATGGCTACTAGAAAAGAAAAGCAATCATTACAATATGAAAATATAGCTAGAAAAAATATTGTATTAAATACAGCTTTTATGAAAAATTATATAATGTCGGGATATTCAATAACATTAGTTAATAACTCATACAATACAGTATTTACAAATCTTCAATACATATTCACAAAGTTTATTGACCATTTTGGTAAAGCAAAAGCAGAATCAAAAGAAGAATTAAACAAAACAAAGGCAAAATTATACAAGCTTATTATTAATTCTATTGCTGGAAAATTGGCTCAAAAACCGATTTCAAATTTAAAAACTTCAGAAACAAGTTTTCAAGCCAGATTTATTAACAACGACAGTATTGAAGATTGGACAAAATCAAACCACTATTTGGCGACGTTTATTATAGCAGAAGCAAACTTTATGTTATACTCTACATTATATAGACTTCAGCTTACAAACATATACAACAAAGTACCCCATAGTGAAAGATGTGGCGCATTACTTTATATGGATACAGATTCTATAATATTTGATCAAGATTTGTGCGACAATTTAGAATGGAACTTTAGCGAAAATATTGGTTCATGGAATGAATCTACAAATTATTTTGATATTACATGGAAAGCAAAATATAAGAAAAAAGCACCTAATCAATTAGTATGTATTGGAAAAAAAAGTTATATAGTAATGAAAGACAATGAAATAATAGATAAGAAACTAAAAGGAGTCCATGGAGCGCAGATGGATAATATGATACAGGATTTGGATTACATTTTAGATGGAAATAGAAAAACAATTATATTTGAAGGCATGCAAAGAAAAGGATTAAAAGTTGGTAAAGATATAGATATTAATAAAGAGATTAAAATATCACCAATTCAAAAAAGCTTGACAAAAGTAGATATAAAGAATGTTTTTTCTATAAATTGTACAAATCAACAAGTTAATAATATAAATAAAGAAAACAAATTATTTTTTTGTATATCGCGTTATGAAAACTGATCCGTGCTGGAAAGGTTATGAAATGGTAGGAACAAAACAAAAAGGAAAAAAAACAGTACCAAATTGTGTACAAAAAAAATCAGCAGGTAGAAAACAAAAAATAGATGGTTATTTAATGCAAAATAAAAGAGTAGTTAGAGGTAAAGGTAAAAAAGGGGGATTTTTACCTTTAATTGGATTAATAAGCAGTGGAATAAATAGTGCAGCCAGCGCAATAAAACCGTTAATACCTGCAGCTAAACCAACTATAGCAACAACACCTTCAAGTAGAATAAAAAAATTTAGAGATGATTACAATACTACAGACAAAATGCCTCCTCCTGGATCAGATATGTATGCAAAATTTCAACGTATAATGACAGATACAAACATGTCTAAAGAAAACAAAGATATTGAATTAGACAACCTAATTGGCTCAGGAATGGAATTTGATGATCTAATGGTAGGATCTGGAATGGCATTACCTGGTTTTGGAATGACCAATTTTTTAAAAAGCGGATTGTCAAATACTGGTAGTTTTGCAAAAACATTAGGATCGGCTTTAGCGACAAGTGCAGTTGGTACAGTAGGATCTTTAGGTGTAATGGAGCTTTACAAAAGATGGCAAGAAAAAAAAGAAGAAGAAAAACGAAAAAAAGAAATGTCTGGAGGTGCTAAACCTTCGTATTCAAAAAACTTTTCCCAAGTTAAAGTGGACAAATTTGGCACTTTGGCAGATACGCCAGATCTCAATATAAGATCTCCAGATTTTAATGCAAACTTTGATGCAGCACAAAAACGAATAATCGATGATCTTAACAATAGAACTAAAATAACAAAAGGAACTATGAGTAGCAAAAAACCTAAAAGTGAAGACAAAACGCCGCTACTAAGTGATTATGATGGATACGAGGGTGCAGATTTTGATATGACATCATTTGAAAATCCTCAATATGTACCTCCAGTATTAAAAAAACCTAAAAAAATAAGAAGCAAGAGAGCTGCAAAAGCTTTAGCAATAGGTATACCTTCAGCTATAGGAATTGCTTCATTAGGAGCATTAATTGGGACACAGTCAAACAAAAAAAATAGCGATGAAAAGACAGAAGAAGAAAAAGAAGATGAAAAAAATAAAAAACCAACTATTATGTATGGTAATGGATTAGATTTTGACAGACTCCCACCAAAAGATAGATTTCGAGTTACGCAAAATCCAACTATTAGAAATAGAATGACAACTCAACATTTAAAAGCCTACAAAGCAAGTTTAGGAGATTTAGTAAATAATAGAAGAGTAAGATTTGACTTGCCTGAACAAATGGACATTACAAATAACATTACACAACCTGCCGTTGGTTTTCGAATGCCTTCTAGTTCTAATTACGAAAATATACCTACAACAGAAACTAGAAGGAGTGCGCCATCATCATTATATAGTGAACCAGAATTAATGCCTTCAGCGAGCATGTTGCGCGCACAATATCAAAGAGATGAAACAATGCCAACTACATCAGCTAGAGCAGCCCTGTCAGACATACCTATGGCGATTGAAGAAAGTATGACACCACAATTAGCAATAGAACAAAGGGCGCCAATACCTGTACAATTTACAACTATACAACCGCCAACAAGAACAGTAACATCAATTATAAGACAACCAATGGCAACACCAGCAAGGAGATCAAGAATGACAACACCAGAATTAGCGAGAGCAGTAAGAGCATATAATACTAATACTTCAGAAATAGATACTACTGATACATTTACAGAAGTACCATATAATGAAAGATATAGAACTGTACAAGAAGTAGCTTCCGATTATAACAATAGATACCCCGCTAGTTTTGCACCAAGTCCAACATTAGCTCGCCATCTTCGAAACTTAGTAACTTTTACTGGACGAAGAGTACAACAACCAATACAACAAAATATACCGCCACCTAGTTTTTCAGACTTTGAATCATTGTCAACAAGAGTTGAAACACCAGAATTAATATCTACAACACCAGCACCTAGTTATAGACCGCCATCAATTGCGAGTAATTTTATTGATTCATTATATCCATCGCAACCACCACCATCTTACACAAGAAGTACAAGAGAACTTGAAAGAGCTAGATCAGCAACGCCATATCTAGATTATACGCCAACTGTTGACCGATTAGATTTAGAAACGAGAGATTTACTAAACGGAGAACCGGCAGAAAGTTTTGTTGGACGTACGCGTTATATAGCTCCTGAAGAAACAGTTCCATACAGTCGAAACAATAATCCTTTGTCATTACAAAGTGCCAAAATTATAGAATTAAAAAAAAGAGAAGAAGAAAGAGCTAGATCTGCAACGCCATATTCACAAAGCGAAGCAATTGCAGAAGCAGCAAATTTACCAACAGGTACACCAGCAACAAGTTTTTTAGGGCGTACGCGTTCTATTGCTAGTAATTTTGTAAACTCACTATCTCCTAAAACAGTTCAACGTGCTGATGTGTTAACACAAAGATTACCTACACCTGGTCCTGACCAACCATCAGACATTCAAAGAGCCCTTATGAATATAGATGAATCAAATGCTCCAATAGTAGCAAAAGAAATAAGTCAAGAAGCGCAAAAAAGAGAAGAACGTAGAAAACAAATTGCTCAATTAGACGAGCAAATGAAAACGGCTAAAGAAACAGTAGGAACGTTTGCAGACGTTGCTGTATTAGCGGCACAAAGAGGAGATAAATTATCTGATTTGGAATCAAAATCAAGACGTCTAAGTCAAAGCGCCAAAGAATATAAAATAACAGAACAAGATTTGATAAGAGAAAATCCATATGGTATAGCATCTATAGACAGATATAATCCTTTTAACCGTCTTCCTAGCCTTGCTAATATTGCAACACCAGTAAAATATGCAGCAATAGGAATTCCTGCAGCATTAGGAGCAGCAGCTCTTGGTACATATTTAATTAAAAGGCGTAGAGACAAGAAGAAGAGAAGAGGTTAACTATAAGTATGTAACATTATTATATTTTGTTGTGTTGTGGCGTTGACCTGGTGGCACAAGACGAAGGTAAGTATTAACCCAATCGTTAGGGTATAGGTTCGAATCCGTTCGAGCTTAGTTTAGATTCACGACAAAATCCTATGTTGAAAACTACTCACCTCAGTTGAGGTCTTGAAAGATCAACTCCAGATACGTTGTGATGATTTAAGGTAAGCAAGCGTCCTGTGTTAGTAGTAAGTGCCGCAACACATTTTATTTTTCATTATAAATTAACAAAATTTTTTTCATTTTTTTTAACAAGAAAAAATATCGTATATCAAAACATATAATGGCATCCTCAGTTATTCTTAGAGCAGATTTTAGCTGTGATCAAGCACTTAGCGTTAATGGTGGAGCAACTCCACCTATTGTTCAATGGTTTATGGCAAATGCTTCAATGTTGACAAATGCTGTATTTTATATTAATATTTGCGCTGCACAAAAAATGGTTCTTGCATCGGTTAACAATACCAACCCAGTGCAAACTGCTCAAAATGTTAATGTACAGTTATTTGACTATAACAATAATCTTATTGGAGGTAACAACACAACTTTTGCCACAAATTTGGGTACACTTGAAAAAGATGTTCAATATTATTTAAAAATAACAACAGCCGCAGGTACAGCCATAGTACAAGGGCCTACTGTATATCTATTTGAATTGAGGGCTGGTTTTCTAGCTGCTATGGATCAATATTTTGCGGCAGGTCTTGAAGATTTTCCTTTAATTAATGGTATTGTACGCACTGACCAAGCATTAGGAGCCAAAACATTTACATTTACAAATGTTACTGTCACTGCTGGTCAACAGATCATGTTGTGTTTTGCAGACGTAGCTCTTCAAGCTGGAACATTTGACGTTACTGTTACAGGTAATTGTGTAGGAGTTTTTGCACCATTTCAACAAGCTTTTGTGGCTAACAACTCTGTTGCTATAATTATGTCTGCTCTTGCAGACGCTACAATAGCTCTTGGTACAGTTGGTGTTACCTTAACCGCTATTACTGGTTCAGTTGTGCAAGCAAACTTTGCCCTAGTTAAGAGTTCAGGTAAATTTACTCAACCCGCGATAACAGCATAAATATCACTGCAAATTTTACAAAACAAAAAACAAAAAGCAAAATTGCAAAAAAAAAATGTCTTTAAATCCAATTTGGTATACTACTGATCATGGCTTTGTTGTGCAAGGTCTTAGCCCTGGAAACACCACAATGTTTCTTTCAACAAACGGCGCAAATTCTGGTATAATTAACAGAACGCAAGCAATGTACATTATGCCGTCATTTGACTGTGTACTTCAAGCAGCAAACAACGCTTCAAATGGTGGTGTAAATACAATTTTATCATTATACAATTTTGATGGTACTGTACTGATTGGTAGTGGAAACACTATAAACGCTTTTGCAACAATTGGAGCGCTTGTCGCTGGAGAAGTGTATATG
>Ga0181356_1000475_pt1 | contig 17456 bp, 36 predicted proteins | sample Fa13VDMM110SN_FD_130104 | JGI IMG/M metagenome (GOLD analysis project Ga0181356, IMG submission 130104) | Freshwater viral communities from Lake Michigan, USA - Fa13.VD.MM110.S.N | ecosystem: Environmental > Aquatic > Freshwater > Lake | place: USA: Michigan | collected 2013-09-24 | reverse complement strand
TGCATGCTCCTCCGGTTGCTCGTTTGCCAATGTCGTCGGTCTGCAACTCTCTCTGCGCTGGAATACCTTGCGTGGAGCCATGCCGAATGTCCGGGATTGGTTTTCCATTCCGGTGCTGACTCTCTTTGTCGTTCCGTAACGGATTGCCTTTACAGACGCTCGCAACAGATTGACTTCGTCTTCCATCGGTATGTAAGCGAGGATTGGTTCCTCTGTCTCTGCGTCAATGAAGATGGCTGCTTCTCGGCAATTCGCTTCTAAGTCAGGCACCGTCGTTCCCACAAGCTCTGTCGCCTGTTCTACGCTCATTACACGGGATACTCGGATTACTGGTAACTCAGATAGTTTCATTCTGTTCCTTTTCCGCTCTGTGTCGCGCCTTGTATGCTTCGTATTCAATTTTTAGTAATTCGTGGTCGTACATTTGTTCCGGTTTTATTGATGCCCGGAACTTCTTTTCTCTGTATTCGTCCATGTCAATCACATTATCGTTCATTGTGGAGCCTTTTCGCCGTAGTTTTCCTCCAGCAATTTTACCAGCGCGTCCGAGTTGCTCATGGCTCCAGTCTTTGCTCGGTATCTGCCTAGTTGCTCAATCGTCCAGATGTACAGCGTGTTTTCCAATTCCACCATGAAGACCTTTGTGTCTACCGCCTTGTATCTGTCTGCTAGGCCTTCAATCTGCGAGGCTATCTCTGCTTGTCCGGTCTTTGCTAGGCCGTCAATTACCGTCGGTGTTTTTTCTTCCTCTATGCGCGCTAGTACATCGTCGAACTCGTCATCGCCGTATCCCGTATGTTCTAGGTCGTTGAGTCGCTCTAGTAATTCTAGTAACGCGTTATTGTCGTACTCGCTGAGGTCGGTTGCTCTGTTGTCTATTAAGACAATCTTTGCTGCGGTCTCTGCATCTACTTCAATGAATGTCGCTTCTATCTCTGTCCAACCTAATTCTTTTGCCGCTGCGTAGGTGTGATTGCCTACGAGGATTTCGTTAGTCGCCTTGTTTACTGTAATCGGTTTGTACTGCCCGTACTCGCTCAATGACTCCGCGATTAGTTTGATGTTGCCTCTGCGCGGGTTATTTGGGTATTGGTGTAACTGGTCTAATGGAACCTTCTCTGCGTTCATTCCGGTGCGCCTTCCCCTGAAATCTTTTCTATTAGGCGTATAAGTGCATTCGTGCTGCTTGGTAAATCGTTTTCTTCACGGAACTGTTCTAGTTTTTCTGCTACCCACATGTAAGTCGGTTTGTTCATGTCGAACATGATAATTCTTGATGTGCGCTGGTTGAGTGTCTCTTGCCAATCCTTTAGTGATTTGCCCATGACCGTATTGCGTAGTGCCGGTTCCGGTGTGTCGTACAGGCTTTGAAGCTCTTTTAGGTCTTTGTCTGTGTAACCGGTTGCGTCGAGGTCGCCGATTGAATCTAGTAAGCCGAGTAGCGTTGCGTCGTCGTATCCTCCTGCGTCGCTGGTCTTGTTGTCCATTAACACAATCTTTGCTGCGGTGTTTTCGTCTGCGTCAATGTATACAGCCTTGATTGTTGCCCAACCTAGTTTGCGTGCTGCTTGCGCTGTGTGATTACCCGCGAGGATTTCGTTTGTTCGCTTGTTAATTGTTATTGGTTTGTACTGGCCGTATGTCTCTAGGCTCTTTGCAATTAAATTGATGTCGCCTTTACGCGGGTTATTCGGGTATGGCTTTAATGTTATTAGCGCTACTTCCTTGATTTCCATTGTCTGCCTCCTGCTCCAACTCTATCAAGAAGTCTTGCAGTTGCGTAATCTCAAGTCGCGCGTCGAGTAAGTCGTCCAAGCTGCTCAACAGAATGTTGCGCCGGTTTTTTTCAATGCCGGGTTCCGCCAGCATGTTTTGTATGTGGCGCATGGCCTCGTCAATGTCGCTGACGCTGGCCTCTTCCGTGATGACTATTGCCATGTGGATACATTAGCGTTGCTTACGCTCTTCGCGCTTGGCTTTGTACGCCTCGACTTCCGCTCGGTCGTAGTAGACATTACGCCACTCTCTGCGCTTCCACTCCAGCGTTTTCCGGTGCTGGATTTGGCGCAGGTTGTTAATCGTTATGCCTAGATACTCCGCGACTTCCTGCGAACTCATCTCTACCATGCCGGCGCTTCTACCTTCTCTTCAATGTACTTTGTCTTTGTTGCTTGCCCTTTTGCTATCTTGGCAATCTCTGTTCCGTTGATTTCTAATCCGGTTACGGTCTTACCGTCTTTGTTGGTGTATGTGTTTTGTGACAGCATACCTACAAGAATTACTGAGTCGCCCTTCGCGTAGTTGTCTACAATGCCCTCTGCCTTTGAGCCGAAGAATGTAACTCGATACCACATGGTTTCGCCGTCTTCCCATGCTTGCGTCGCCTTGCTCTTGCGGCGCGGTGTATGCGCTAATGAGAAGCTTGCTATGGCGAGGTCGCCTACAAACTTGATTTCCGGCTCGCTGCCGATGTTGCCTTTTGTCGTGATGTTATTCATGTGCCTTCTCCTCTAGTATTTTTCTTGTTCCGTCGTCCAATAGTAATGCGAATCGGCCGTCAGGCAAAGTTATCGGCCACTCCTGCGGTTCGCGCCAACTCGGCACCATGTATCCGCGCTCCTCTGCCCATTCCGGGTTGAGGTGGATACTGTCTGTTCCTAGATTGTGGCACTTGTGATGTACCGAAATTAGGTTTGCCGGCGTGTCCTTGCCTCCGCGTGATTTTAGTTTTCTGTGATGTAGCGCCATGCTTTCCTGCGCGGCTGCTCCACAAGCTTCGCAGTAATCTCCTGCGCGTTGCTGGACAATCTCCACGACCTTCTTGTCCATTGTTCCTCTTTCCTTAGTACCACGGATTGCCCTTTGCTGCGTTGCTTTGCCAGAATGCCCACGCCTTACAGGGAGTGCCGTATCTCTTGGTGATGTACCGTAATCCGGCCGTAATCTGAATACTAGCCTCTTTTGGCTTGTATGGGAACTTGTAATTACCCCATGTGCTTGGCAAAAACTGGAAGAGGCCAAATGCGCCGGAAGACTTGTTTAATGCGTGTATCCGCCAGCCGCTCTCGCGTTGCACAAGCTGCTCCAAGCATTTCCACTCGGCGCGCTTGCCCCATTGCGCTAGTACTGCCTTCTCTGCCGCCAGTTTTGGGTGTACTTGCGCGTGCTGCTCCGGCGTAATTGTTAATGGCGTTGCTACTCCGGGGATAATGGAATTACAAAGTCCAACCAAGATGGCCGCTGTAAGGACTTTGCTTCTAATCTTTATTCGGCGGCCTTCCGCCCTTTCGCACAAACTCCGCAGAGTTGCTGTCCGTAATGCCATGCGCCATACGCGCAATTCTTTCGGCTTATCATGGTGTCGTTGCTATTCATTTTCGTTCCCCTTTGATTGGTGATAGCGAATAGTGGGTTTAATTGTACCGGTAATTTCAGGTTCGGCCGCCGGGTAGAGATGACGAAACCCCGGCGACCGAAGGGAGCGCAGTATTGGCTAGGCATGGTTAGGACGCCGTCATGACCAAACTTGGCGGAATGATGGCCGCTTTAACGCTCGATTCTTCTGAATTCTGTCTCTTGCTGCTCTCTTTTCTTAATGTCTTCTTGAAGCTGCGCTACGAGGTATTGCTCCTCCGCTGCTTGTACAAATGAATCCAACACGCTGTCGAGGTTCATTAGGATTGCCCACATCAGTTTTGGGTCTTTCCTGCGTGCGCCTTTACGCAACATCTTTGATGATGTCACCATGAACTCTCTGACAATCGGGTCGTAATCCATTATTGAATCTTCCTCGCTCCTTCGGGTGCCATCTCCCACATCGCTGCGTTCAGCGCTTGGTAATCCAGTTTATCTGAAATCCAATTTATGCGGTCAGGCGTTTTTTGCGTGTCCAGTCCTGAATCTATGCAGAAATCTCTGTACGGTTGCTTGCCTTTGTAATCTTTCATGAACGCTACTGCGCCTTTGTAAATCCCGTAATCGTTGTCAATGTGTAGCATTACATTCCAACTCGCGTAATTCTTCCAACCGCTGTATTCGCGGTCTTCCTGCTCGTTGCTTCGTATCGTCATTTCTATCTCCCTACTACCGAGTAACGGTAACTGTCTTCGTCTTCCCGGCGCTGGTCGTCGTCCGGCTCCGGAATGTCTAGTGCCTCTGTTGCCTCTGTATGGCAGCAAGGTGTGATTGGGAACTCGTTTTCAATGTCGAATAGAAGCTCTGTAATCTTCCACTCGTTTTGTCCGTGATTGCACCACTCGCAAGTAAATTCGTCTGTTGGATTTACATGCTGAATCTCTGCTAACCGGGTTGCCTCTTGGATTGTGATTTTGCGGTGCTTGCTGCAACTGTCGGTGCAACTTTTGATTTCCCATTTGTCGCACAAGGAACACGGGCAGATTGAATTATGGTTGAGCGGCGCTCGTACTATGCCGATTGCTCTTAGTATGTGCTTGTCGTTTTCGCGCTCTGCTTGCGCCATAATCTCTGCGGCAATCTTTTCGCGTAGGTCAATCTCTGTTCTCTTTAATGTTGTCATGTTATGCCCATTGGCTCTCTGTGACTTGGACATTCATGCAGTCGTTACACACAACTCCTAGTACTACATGCTGGTAAGCGTGAAGTGACTGGTACTCAATTCCGCAATTAGTGCAACGGAAATCTTTTAAGTTTGCTATCAGGTTCCTTGACATTACTTGCCTCCCTTAATTACTTGGTCAATCATTTCTGTGCAACTTCCGTAACCTAATGCGTTGCCGCCTTCTCCGACATAGCATGTGTCGCGCGTTGCGTATGTAAATGCTGCTACTAATGAAGCTGCTACGGCTAATGCCGCAATCCTGCGTCGGATTACAAACTTGCGTTCCATTCTCATTATCGGCGCTGCGCTTTCGTGTAGAACGGTGTGACTTGCAATTGTTCGCAAAGAATCTCTGAGATTAGGCGTACTGCTTCGATTGAGTTGCCGCCAATGTTCCATTGAATCTTTTCTGTTGCGGGTGCAATTCGGTCGTACTTCCAGTCGTAGATTGTTGCTATGTGTGTTTTGCCGTTTGGAGTTTGGATTTCAATTCCCCAATGGAAGAAGAACTTGTAGTCATCGCCATGTCCGGCTGCTCCGAAGACTTCTTCCAATTCTTGTCTTGTTGCCTCGATGTAACCTTGTAAGCAAGTACCTTCGACTTCTTCGCTGCGCTTGAATGTTCCAATGTTTTCTACTGTTGTTGTCATTTGTTTTCCTAACTGTTGGGAGACCGGTTGGTCTCTGTTGGCTCAATTCTGTTCCTGAGTGCCGAATCGTGTAAAGATGGCTGCCGGCGTGTCGAAGAAGTTTTTTTACGCCTCGCAATCGTGGCCGTAGGCGTACTCCTCCCGGGTCATTTTCTTGTAGCACTCGCCGCAGGTGATGTGGGTGAGATTGTGGCCTCCGACGACGATACTCACTCTGTTACCGCCACTCCGTTTACTACGCGCCACCCGTTGCTGTGCTGGTATCCGCAGTTGAAGCAAATGCCTACGCGTACATCGTATGTTTTTGCGCAGAAGCACCCGGCCTCGCGTACTGTCGGTTCGCCTCGGTGAAAGTCGTAATGCAGCATCATGAGGTATGACTCCGGGAAGCTCTTTCCGCAATCGAAGCATTGGTACTTGTCCTTCTTTGTTTTCCAAACTGAGCCGGCTCCGTCGTCTACAAATCTGCTCATTAGATTGCCTCCGCCATTAGGCAACGCATTTCTTCTTCGGCTGCGTCAATTGCTACTTGCATGTCCTCCGGGTTTGATACGTAACCTGCGCGGTAGCCGTTTTTGCTTGTCATGCGGCCGCGCCACAATTCGTAATGACCTTGGATTTTGTAAAGTTTGTAACCGCCGATTTTCTTGACTGGCACGATTGTTGCTCCGGCGTTGATGAGCGCTTGTAGGAGGCTGATTGTGCGGTATTCGTCTACAAGCTTGCAGAACAATTCGTGTCCGATTGACTGGTCTGCGTTTGTGTCGAAGTAATCCAATCCTGCGCCGTCTGTGTAGAAGGTGTAACGCTGCTTCTTGTATGTGACTGTGATTGCGTTGTATGCGTCTGTCTCTGAAAGTCCGAGTGCAGCAATGTTTTTTTCGTACTTTGTCGCTGTTGTCATTTGCCTGTCCTAACGCTTGGGAGACGCTGTCGGTCTCTGTTGCATTAATTGTGCCCCCGAATGGCACTTTTGTCTCCCGATTTCCGAAAGTTTTTTTAAGTTTTTTCCACGCGTACTTCCAGCCCGGGTACTCCTCCGTAAATCTTCATGGCGTGTATTTCTGTGACTTGCCCGTCGTCTCCGTACGCTACGGAGGTGAGCGCGTCTAGCGCTGCTCTCACAAGCTTGTCCAAATCCGGCGCTACGCTCGGTTCCGCTCTTTTGACCGTTTTGGGTCGCGGCATGATGAACAGGAGGGTGACTTTGATTGCTCCCTCTTCCGGCTTGCACCCGGCTAGGGTCGCTTCCCACGCTATGGTGGAACGCCAAACCGCGAGCGCGCTGCCCTGCGAGTGAAGCACTCGCCCGTTGATTACCTTCATGCTCCCTTGCGGAACTGGTAATCCGTTTACTCTGAACTCAATCACATTGAAATTGTAACCCGGCCATTTACGATTGCTGTTCCCGGCTGGTTATCTTCGTCTAGTAAAAACAAATCGTAGGTGCCTATGTTGTCCGGACCTTCAATTCCTTTTACCGTCCATGTTTTTGAGTTGATAATTACGCGGTCGCCAAATTGTAGGTGCGACGCGTCTGTTGTTACGAGCGTGCTTGTCATTTCACCTCCTCCGCTGTGAGGTAGATTACGGATAAGTGTAACCCTTACGGATAATCTGAGCAAACTCTACTTCCGGTGCGCTCCGTGATTGAACACAAGCACGAGCGTGACCCCGATTAGGTAAATCGCTATCCACTCCATGGCCTCCTCCTCTCTGCGCTTAGACGCGCTTCAGTAAATCCTTCAGGTAATCCGGCATTGGAACCGCCTTTGCCCTTGCCTCTTCTTGAAGCTGCGCCAGCCTCTCAGACGCTTCGCGGTCGAGTCGTGCCTTTTCCCTAGCCCTTGCTGTCTCCTCCGCTCTAATGGCCTCCTGTGACCTCTTAGCGGGTGGTAGGGGTTCGTCCTCCCATTGCTCTGCGTTGAGCCATGTCGCAGGGTATGGCGTGTATGTGTCTTCCCGGTTCGGGTCTGCCGCGAATCTCTTTGCGCCGGCTAATGCCGCCTTGCGGTTTTCCTCTGACAGTTTGTCCCACGCTTTTCTTGCTGCTCCCTTTGCCGTTTTTCTTGGATACGCTTTCCAAAATAAATCGAACTCTCCGGGTGTTTCAATGGGTGTTTCATTAGGGTGTTTCATGAGACGTGAATGTCGCCCCGTAGCCGTCGTCAATGTCGGGTCGTTAGCGTCGTCAATGTCGGGTCGTACTTCTTGACGCGGCGGCGTTTTGTCGCCTCGTAACTTCTTTAACACGATTGTGTATCGGTGCGGTCTCCTGTCGTCTCGGCAGGTTGCCGACCCGCCTCCCCGCTTTTCAACCCACAGCCAGCCGTCTTCCACAAGCTTGTTAATGCTGCGCTGAACTGTCCGGACATTGCAACTCGCCCGGGTCGCAATCGTCATCTGACTTGGCCATGCGTTATCGCCTTCGTCTGTTGCGTGGTCAGCGATTACGAGGAGAATCATCTTTTCTGTCGTTGGTAAGTTGGTTCGCCAGACTTCGCTCATAATTCTGATACTCATGCGTGATTGCCTCTATCTCTTGTCGTGGTATTCCGTACTTGGTCAATTCGAGTGTCGCTGTTTCCTGCGCGTACGACCCGTCGTTTTTCTTTAGCGCTGCTCGCTCTTTGGAAGACAGTCCGCCCCACATGCCGTAAATCTCGTGACGCATTCCGTAGGCGAGACACTTGTTCCAAATCGGGCAGGAACCGCAAATCCTTCTTACCGGTTCCAGCCCAATCAGGTTGATGACTCGTTTATCTTCTTCAATGATGTAGAAGAGGTTTGTCGGTGCGCCTTCACAAGCTGCGTCAGCCCAATTTATTTGGTCGTACCCGGACACCCGTTTACTCCGCTCGCGTCGTAGTAAGAGCAGTAAGCGGCGCAGAACCCTGCCCACTTTTCTGCCGGCGGTGGCGTGTTTGCTGCCGCCATTTCCTTAACTTCTTCCAGCCACTTGATTGCGGCTAGCGCCATGTCTTCGTCGTATGGCTCCCGGTGCGCTCGTATCTCGCTCATGTCGCCGTCGCGCGGTACCGCTACTAGAGACACTTCGTTTACTTTGTGTCCATTTTTCGTTAGAAGGTAGCCGTACAGTTGAACTTGCCAACGCTGTTGTTCGCTCGGAAAGTATCTGAGGCTCTTCTTCTTTGTGGTCTTCCAGTCCACGACGAGGCCGATGTCCTTGATAAATAAATCACAATGGCCTTTCAGTCCTTCGTACTCGTACGCTTGTTCGATTAGGAAGTTGTCACCGAATGGGTCTTCTCTCTTAATCGCTTCGGCTATGCCGCTATGGATGAATGTGCCGAGGATTGCTGCTAGTGCCTCGGTGTCCGGGTTTGTCTTCGGTGCGTCTTGAAGCTGGTAATAAACCTTGCGGCGGCAGCCTCCTATACTGCTTGGACCGATTTCTACTTGCTTGCTGCGGTCTCTGTTTTTATCGTAGGCGCTTAGGCTCTTGCTTAGTAACTCGTTTAGGTCAGTCATTCTGTCTCCGTCTTCCAAATTGTGTCTAGCAAGTATTGTGAGTCGAGCAGGATTGCCGGCGTCAAATCCTCCACATTGAGTTTTAATGCCTTCGTAACTTCTTCTCCGATTACATGTCGCCAGTAATACTCGAACTCATGCGCTAGGACTTCCCAAGCGTTTACCGCTGTTCCGCCGTTTATGTTTTTTATTCCTGAGTCGTTTACAACTGTTTTGTGCGCGTCCTCTCTTATGAAGGCGAGCGCTTGGTCGTACAGGTGAATCTTCTCAATCATGGTGCATCGCTAATTCGGCGACTTCTTTTGCTGCCTCTTCGCGGCTTACACCCGGGTGCGTTTTGATGTACGCGTCTATGAAGCTCTCCAACAGGGATTGGTTTAGTCCTTCTTTGTTTTCTTTGCTCACAATGCCTCCAATGAACTGCGTACTGATGTTCCAATGCTGCGCGCAATCTCTACTTGCGTTTTGATACGCGCTGCGTTTGCTCTTGCTGCCTTAACTTGCGCCTCCGCCATTGCTACTCGTAAATGCAACTCTTCGTTTTCTAGTAGCGCCATGTCTTCTCTTTCGCTGACGGTGTAATTCTTTCCTGTCGGTGAAGACTTGGTGCTGTAAATCATTCTGCTACGCGCTATTGCAATTTCGTATTGCGCTTTGTAACTGTTGTAATGGCTTTCGACCTCTACTAACTCGCTGTGTGAGTCGTCAATCTCTTTGCTGAGGTCGTATAGTCGCTTCTCAATCTGCGCCGGTGTAACTACATTAGTCATTTGCTCTTATCTCCCATCGCTCCGGTACAAACTTCCAGCAGCGTAAGCAGCAAAGTTCAAACCAATCGTGTCCTATGATTGAACAAACCAGTTTTTCTTTTACGACGTGCCAAAACTTACTCACCGGCAAGCTCCTCTTCATCTAACTCGCTAACGCTGTCCGCGATGTCTGTCTTGTCTTGTACAACTGATAAATGTTCCTTCGCCTTGCGCTTTTCAATCTCCATGACCTTCCATGAATCTGACGCGTAACCGAATGGGTCAGGTGTTAGTTGGTATCCGGCTGCGTCCAATGCTTTGCCAACCGTAACTCCGTCGAGGTTTAATGCCTCTGCGAGTCGGTGGATACTGACTTGCTGATGGTTGATTGCTACTAACCAACCTGTTGATGGTTCGAACTTCTTTGTCTTGTCGCTCATAGTTTTCCTCCACAATGTTTGCAGGTATCTTGTACCTTGCGCTCTGATGTTGCTCTGTTGTTGATGTATTCCTCTGTCACATAAATTGAACAGCGATTGCGCTTTTCTTTTAGGCGGTAGATGAATCCTTCTTTATGTAGAACTGAAAGAACGCCGCTGGACTGCCCTGCGTGCCAATTCTCAATCTCTCCCAATTCTTTCCAAGTCAATCCGCGTGCGCCTTGCGTGCGTACTCGGTGCAAACTAATGCGTTGCTTTAATGATGTTGAACCGTTTGCGTCATCTTGGATAACTCGGTCGCGGCTTGCTTCGCTGCCTCTCCAACCGCTTGTTCCGGCGTATGGTGTTAGCGGCAGTTGTAGGTCGTCGCTCATTGAAGCTGCGCAGCCTTTGTGTTTAATTCGTCTTTGAGAGTTGTTCCGTTTACTGGTACGTCCAATAAATCTTTGTTCGTATCCCAAATGCGTCGCGCCTCTGTAATGTTTTGCGCAATCTGAACTTCGCTGATTGCTAGTGCTGCCGCTGTAATCTGTTCCGGCGTGTAGACCTTTGCTTCTTTGCTCTTCGGTGCTTTACGAGGTTCGTCTTGGTATCGCTGTACCTTCTCCATCTCCTCGCGGCTTGCGCGCTTGCCCTGTGAAGCGTAATTGCAGTTGGCTAATGCGCGACCAATGCTGGAGGTCTCTCCGTTTTCTAGGGCTGAGGTGCGGTTGACGGGTGACGCTCCAACAATCTCTTCGGCGTATCCGGTTGCTGTTGGATTGAGGTCGTCTTTATCAAAGTAAATCTCTGCTCTGACAATGAATCGGCGCTCGTCATGAAATACCAACTCCGTGAACACTCTGCCGTTTGGGTGGTCTTGCCAGAACTTGACCAGTCTGCTTTCAACTGTTTCGTATGTCTCTAAATCGAACTTTGCCATGCTGTGCCTTCCGTAGTGGGTTCCTTCTTGGAACCTGTTGCCGCCAATTGTGCCTTGTTTATTCCGTTTTGTCGCTCTTCTCGTAATGTGAGGCTTCGGCGTGTCGTATGAGAGGATTGCCCTATGACAACTCTTATCGCCGTTCAGCACGAGGATTGGTGTTTAATCGCCGGTGACTCGCAAACTACCTCTTATCATCTCTCTGCCGACTGCTCCCCTATGGGCAAAATTGCGCAGAACGGTAAGTACCTTGTTGCTGCCGCTGGTCTTGTTCGCGGCATGAACCTTATCCAGCACGCGTTTAATCCTCCTCCTCCACCGAAGTCAAATCTTGACCGCTTTATGGTGAATGTCTTTGTTCCTGCTCTTCGTAAATGTTTTCAGGCTGCCGGTTATGACATGAAAGATGACGGAGATGTTGCCCAGCACGACAATGAGTTTATTGTCGCTGTCAATGGCGTTTTGTATTTGATTGACGAGGCCTATGGTGTCGAGCGGACTTCTAACCGCGTGTATGTAACCGGCTCCGGTATGGAGTTGGCTCTTGGTGCTGCCGAGGCGCTTAATGTCGCTGAGGTTGACGATTGGGAAGAAGCTGTGGAAGTTGTTGAACGCGCTGTTCAGACCGCTATAAAGTATGACATTTATTCCGGCGGTGCTGTTCAGTTTGCTTTACAGGATACTCGCGGAAAGTCTTGGATAACTAGCGCTTAGGGTTTTCCGCCCCAGCCTCCGCCATGAAAGATAGCCGGCGTTGCGTTGATTACTTTGCCCATCTCTGTCTTACAACTCGGGCAAGGTAGTTTGTGTTCATCGTTGAATCCGAAATGCTGCTCTTCCAATCGTAAGCATTTTGGACACTTAAATTCATAGGTAGGCATTTGCCGCCTCGTTTACAATCGCTGTGAATCGTATCCGCGCCATCTCCCAAATTACTTTGTTTTGCCAACTCATGTCTGTCGGTTCCGGCTCGTCAATAATCGCTTGCCGTATTGCGTCGCGTTGCTCCGCTAGATGTATCTGCAATGTTTTCTCCATTAGTCTAGCCACACTTTGTATCCGGCTGTTACTCGGCCTTTTACCGGGTCTATGAAATGCAATCGTTGCGACGGAGTTGCGCTTGCCGCGAGCATTACTCCTGCGTATCTGTTGTCGCTCTCTGTGCTGCCCGTTTGATAGACGGAGCCTTGTCCATTTGCCATAGCCCACTCTGCGTGTGTGTGGTAGTGGCCGATGTATACATCTCTGAAATCCCACGGGTAAGAACCGCTGCGCCATCTGTTTGCGTGTTGCACAATCGCTCCCGGTGACGCGAATCCGTTGCGCCCTACTTCGTCTCCGTGAATTAGTAGCGCTTTGTAATTACCAATCTCTACTCGCTGTATGTCTTCCGGGCAATCCTGCCATGTCAATCGCTTTTCGCCTTGTAGAAGCTGCTTCGCTAATTCGTAACACATACGGTCGAAGTTATCTGACCGAGGTACATTGTCTCTCTTGCTTCCGATTCGTCCATGGTTGCCCCATTCCGGTACGACCGTTACCTTCTTGTAATTGCTAAGTGCGTGCCGTACTACATCTACACACAGGCGGCTGACATTTACATACTGCTCGAATAGGGTTGCGTCTATTTCGAATGCTTGACTCGGGAAGTTAAAGAGGCCTTCAATCATGTCTCCTCCGAAGAGGATAAAAACTTCATCTACCGGGTGGTCTGCTCTGTGGATTTCGGTAATCCTTGTTGCCTTGTCTGCGAATGTCATGACGCGCTCGCGCATTACTTCGCTGTTGTAACTTGTTGTTTTCTTTGCGCCTTGCCAATCCGTCAAATGCCACAACGCTACTTCCGGTTTTTTCTTGCTCTTCTCTAACTTCGGTTCCGCTACCGGGTTAATCTTTCCTGCCGCTAGTGTTGCGTCGTATGCCGCTTGATGTGTTGCTGCTACTAGGTCGTCTACCTTTTGCTTTGTTTCCATCAACTTCTTTTGTGTACGCATTAGCGCGCGGCGTAATTCGGTTACATCGCTGCTTTCAATGTCTTCCGGTAATTCGTCGAACTTGTCTTTAAGGCTCATCTGTCATCGCAATCTCGCGGCCATGAATTGTGTAACCGAGTTTGTCTTGCCATGAATCTTCGTGCGCCGGGTTAGCGAAGCAGCGAACGCTCTTGTATGCGTCTAACATGAGTGCTACCTGCCATGCTGGTATGTCTTCTCTTTGCAGCATTGCGCCCCAAATCTTGCCGGCGATAGCAAAGTTTTTATGCGCGTCACCGTAAATGTTTTGGCGCTCGTCCAAGATTTCTTTTATTTCTTTTCTTGGCAATCGCATGCTCCAATTCGGTGTCGTCTGATTGACTCGTTGCTTGTTTTAATTCCCTCTGCTCGCAACGCCATCATGATTTCGTTAGCCGAATACTTCTTTGCCCATGCTTCGTCTAATGCCTTTTGGTCTTCCGGTGTTAAAGAGTCATACATTTTCTTGTATGCGCAATACATCTTGTTTCGGCTTTCGCCAATCTCTTGTAACTTCTTTGCTAGTGCCATGTGTATGCCTCCTGTGCATAATCTTAGCCGTTAAATGCAAGAACCTCCAACCGTTCCCCGTCAGTTGGAGGTTCCTCGCTATTTGGTTTTTATCTTTATTTTGCGGACTTCTTTACTGCCTTCTTCTTTGTATCTGCCTTTAGAAGCTTCTCAATCTCTGCCGCTGCGTTATTGGCTACTAGGCCGAACGCTGCATCTTTAGGATTGATTGCTCTTAGTACCGGTGCGGCTACAGCGATTACTGCCGCTGTTAGTAGGTCGCGCGGCTCTGTCTTGCCCATTGAAATTGCAACCACGATTGCTACTAGCGCTGCGCGGCCGTATGAGGCTAATGCTGCGTTTAATGTCTTGTTCATGCTACTCCTTTTGGTCTTGCGATTGCCATAATCGTAGCGTAGCTGCGCTTCTTTAAGTAGAACCCGTCTCCGTTTGATTGGCTGCCTTTGTTGTTGTCTGATGTGTTTCCTTCGTAGACATTTAGTGTCTTAAATGTCTTATTGTGGAATTGTACAATTCCTACATGGTCAGGCTGCGCGTCTTCGTCGAACTGGAAGAATACTAGGTCTCCCGGCTGTGCTTGTCCGATAGGCACTATTTGATTGTTTTTCGTTAAGTACTTTAACCAAGCGTCGCATGAGGCAAATCCTTTTCTAGTGTTTGCCACAGACGCGATAATGCCAGCGTCGAAGTACATCTTTGAAGCGCTCATCGCGCACCAAGGTTGATTGTTTAGGCCGAACCACTTGCCGAATGTCGTGTCGTTATTTGCATTTTCTGTATAACCGACAGTTGCCTTACATAGTTCAAGCACTTTACTGATGCTCATTTATTTCTCCTTCTTCTTTGTTTTTCGGCTTGGACTTTAATCCGTTTGCTGAAAGTATGCCTGAGAGCGTACCAGTAAGGAACACGCACAAAGTAGATACGAGGTCAATAAATGCTGCGTCGTTAGGTGCTTGCGCCATTGGCTGTGTTACGAATACCAACGCGTAAAGCATGGCGAAGACTGAACCTGCGAACACGAAGGCCAGCAAGACGCCTATTGTGACAATTAAGCGTGCATGTAATTCTTCCGGCGTAAATCTGTGTTTAGCCATTTTGCGTCTCCACATCTGGTAACAAATCCTTTGTGCATTGTCCGATTGCTTCGCATTGCGGCGGATTACATTCTGCCTTTGCCCAATTTGCGAACTCTTGGCATGGGTACCTTGTATACCCCTGATACCCGCAACCGCTTAGCAGTAATGTCAATGTTAATGCGCCCCCCAAGAAAGTTTTACTCACGACCTTCTTCTATGTGCTGGTCGAACCGGCCTGTGAGTTTTGCTAGGTCGCGCTCCATTCTGTCATTTTGGTCGCGTAGCGTGCTTCCTCCGTTGCGGTGGAATTGGCTTTCAATCCTGATGAGTCTTGAATCCTGCTCTGTCAATCTTTCGTCTATTTTGCGCCATGCCCGGAATGCTCCTGCCGGTAGGAGTACGACGATAGAGATAAGCTGCGCAACGGTCAGCGCGGTATCTAGGTTCATTTGCGCCCTTTCGGGTTATGTAAGAGTTACGACCTGAATTGTACCAGCGCTGTTCTTAAACTTTAATTGGCTGCTCGTTGAGTTGTACCACATGTCTCCGTTGCGCGGATTTGTAGGGTCTGTCGTCACGATTGGAACTGTGAATCGCGTTGCCGTTTCCAACTTGCGTATTCTGCTGAGAATGTCGTCGAAGTATGCCCGTAAGTCAAACGGTTGATTGATGTATCCCATTAGTAGGTTCCTGTCGTCAATGTCAATGTAACTCGTTCCGGACCATCTTCTCCCGGTACAACGCTGAGTGCAACTAATCTGTAAACCGCGTTTAGCGTGCTTGGGAATCTGTTATCGGTAATTACCACTCGTACTTCGTCGCCGATTTGGTATGTGCCGAATTGCGGTTCCTGCGCCGGCGGTGCCACGACTCGTAAAGTTGTTGGAGGATAACTTGTTGCAAGGATTTGCCCGCTTGCTAATCCTGCCAACAATGTTGAGTCTGTAATGTCAGAGTAGTTTGCTTGCTCTTCTAGAAGCGGCCAACCAGCGGCAAGCTTTGTTGCGTCTGTTGCCGTCTGAATGAGTTTGCCTTCGTTACTTCCTGCTCCTAATGCGTACACGGTGTTTGCCGCGATTGTTCCGTCTTCCGGGTATTCGTACTCCACAATGTTTCCGGGTAACTGGAACACCGGTGCTGACGGGCTAGTTGTTGAGTAGGTCGTTCCGCTCTTTGGATAGAAAGTGTTAAATGACTTTGCCGGGTTGCCGTCGCCGTCGTAGTACACGCTTATCTCGAAGTCGAAGCCGGTGGTCTGCTTTGATAAATCCTGAACCGCTGCGAGTACTTGTTTGTATTCGTATCCGTAGTATGTGCGTGATACCAGTACGCCGGAGGTGCTTGTTGAGGCCGGGTCTTGGTTATACAGCAATCCAATGTTGCCGCCGGTTGCGCTTTGCGCGTTGCTTACGAGTGTCTGCGCTAGTTGTAACTGGTCTACATTCGTGTATGCCGCTGTTGCTGTGATTCTGCGTCGCTCGAAGTAAGACAGGAACTCTCTTGCTTGGAATGTCAATGTCTGACTTGTCGAGTTGTACTCTCGGTGCCACAGTATGCCGCCCCAAACCAGCGTTCCATTTCGGTCTACATAGATTGCTGTTCGGCCGGGGATTGTTCCGTTAGCGACATTTAATCCCGCTGCGTTTACTCCCGATAGCAATAGATGGCCGGTTAATGTTCCTGCCGTATTAAGTTGCTGCGTGAAATTGACTCCCGTAATTGGAAGTTCCGCGAGGATTGAATTGGTTAGTAGGTCGGCAAATAAATACCGGTATGACGTGGTAGCCATTTGCCGCCCTTCTTACTTATTCTGAAGCTTCTTCCGGTGCTGCGATTTCCGCAACTTCCGGTTCAATTACTTCTACGATTTCCGGTACTGCTTGTACTTCAATCTCTTCCGCCAACTTTGTTTCCTTAATTAGTTCGTAATCTGCTCCTGCGCATTTATTGCAGGTAGGAAAGAACATTGGCTCTGTTGCTCCGCGCTGCTCTGCGTATTCGTGTCCGCAGCATGGTGCTTTGTATTCGTATCGTACTGTCATGTTTTTCTCCTATTATTTAGTAGTAAAGAAGGATACAACCGCCGCCGCCGTTGCCACCTATTCCCGAACCGACGCTGTAACCACCGCCACCACCGCCTCCGCCCGAACCGCCGTTACCGCCGTTCGCTCCTGACGCTACGTTGCTTCCGTTTGCTAATAATCCTGCTCCGCCGCCTCCGCCTTGTCCGGTGCTTGTTCCTCCTGTAAATCCCCACACACTTGCTCCGCCAGTTTGTCCGGTAGCTGCATTAGCGCTTCCGCCGCCGCCAGCCCAACCTGAACCACCGCTTACGCCGACCGCTCCTCCGCCACCGGAAACTCCTGACCCTGAACCCGCTGCGCTGTATGCATTCGGTGCTGTTGTTGCTGTTCCTCCCGCATTTCCCCAGAAGCTTGTTGAGCCGTCTGCTCCGTTACCGCCCGCTCCACCAATAATTCCCGTTGCTCCGCTTGCTCCACCACCGCCAGCGATTAAATTGCTAAGTAATGTGAAACCACCCTGAGTACCCGCAGTTGTTGTTCCTGTTCCTCCTGCTCCAATAATACAGTTTGTTGTTGTTTTTACATACGCCCAACCTGCTGTCACTCCTCCCGCGCCGGCAGAAGTGTTTCCCCCTCCGCCTCCACCCCCGACAAGAATTGCGTACACGAAGTTTATTCCGGCAGGGATAGTGACAGTTGTTCCGCTGGTAACTGTTTGTTGCAGCGTTAATCCGTACGGCGTTGCTGTGCTTAATCCCGGCATGTGTTTATCCTAATCTATTAGTAGTAAAGAAGTATGCACCCGTTGCCGCCGTTGCCGCCAGCACCCGGGTTCGCTCCTGCTCCACCGGCTCCACCACCTGAGCCTCCGTTGCCTCCAACCGTTGAAGCAGAGTTGCTACCGTTTGCAAGAACACCCGCTCCGCCGCCTCCTGCGCTTACACCAGTACCTCCGGTAAATCCCCAAACGCTGTTACC
>Ga0181356_1000474_pt1 | contig 17456 bp, 10 predicted proteins | sample Fa13VDMM110SN_FD_130104 | JGI IMG/M metagenome (GOLD analysis project Ga0181356, IMG submission 130104) | Freshwater viral communities from Lake Michigan, USA - Fa13.VD.MM110.S.N | ecosystem: Environmental > Aquatic > Freshwater > Lake | place: USA: Michigan | collected 2013-09-24 | reverse complement strand
TATTCAGCGGTACCAGGACCACTGAACTAATAATAGTTCCCAATTGGCTGTGCAAATATGCTGATACTTCTGAGAAGTAAAAGGTGTCACCAAAATTCCATTTGTCAATACTAAAGTAACTGTTCATTTCTGCGACCACTGAACTTTTAATCTCACTGATTGATGCAGTAGAATTGCTGGCTCTAATAACTTTGATGGTTGCACGTAGTTCAGGCGCTGCTTTGGCGCCAAACAGCGGTTTAAATTGCACCGAGTTCATGACAATGTTGTCGCTGATCATTTTGTAATTTTGCAGGCCTTGATATGCAGTATTGAGTTCGTCAATGGTCGGCACATCAGGTTTTGGCACAGTGTTTGTGGTGTCGCGAATCCAGTTTTGATACGCAGTATAATAAGCCTGTGTGGCAACATACAAGTCAATGATGTTGGTTGTGCCTGGGTCAATACGATTGGTCAGCGGACTATTGTGACGATACTGATAGTACAAACTTTGTCTTCCAGTTCTGGCAATCCATCCGTCTACTGCCACAATTGTTCTAACACCCGTGGCTCCAATACTGAGTTCATAAAATGCACCCGTGGTGCCATCGTTGTTGACTTGATTGTAAGCATAGAACACTTGTCCAGGACTCCACTCACTCTTGACCAATTCAATGTCATCCAGTGTGGCATAGTCGCTGGTGACTCGTTCAGGTTCTACCAGCAAGTATCGTTGCAAGTTATCAAAGTCCACAGTTTGTTGCAAGAACACATATTTTTGAGTGGAGTTTACACCAGGTGCAACAATTTCATTAAAGAAATCAGGATTGTCAGGAACTCCGTCATTGTCACTGTCACGATAGCTGACCAAGACCTGGAAGTCATCAACATATCCGTCGCTTTCAACCGGCTGACCAATAATGGTCATTATGATGTCGCCAGGCAGACTTTCAGTTGAATCAGGCTGAGTGTTAACTGCTAAACAATTGATGTAATCTTTGATCACAGTTCCTGTGCGACTATCGTAAACTTGTTGTCCGTCATAAAAGAAGAATCGTGTTTGCAGTACACTTCCAAAGCTGTAGGCCAGACCACGGAACGTAATGGTGTAGTTGTTGTTTGCTGTTACAAACTGTATCAACCATGATGCATCAAGCCCTTGGCCAGTTTGACTGCCAGCATTGGCCTGGCTCCAAGTGGCATCTTGATCCAAGTTTGTGCTGGTAATCAGATACCAGGAATATGCCGTGCCAGTAACGCTGCCGTCATTGTCATAGCCAAGACCAAAATTGCGATACAAAACAATTTGTTCACTTATTGTGGTTTCAAGATCCAGGGGCAAGTCAATCACAAATAATGGAATGATAGTGTCTACTACAGCGCCTGTTGGCACAAAGTTATTGATGGTAATTGGACCAGCACCGGACGACAAATTGCCAAGGCCATTGTTCATGCCGTCAGCAAGTACATCCATGGGACTTGCCCATATTTCTAATCTTTCATCAGCACGGGTAGGACTACCTTGCACCAATCTATTGTTGCGATCAAAATAGTATCCAGCAGGAGGAACAAACTTGATCAAGCTGCCCACAATGGCGTAATAGAACGGATTCAGTGTGCCAGCTGATATTCCAACAGGAATAGGTGTTCCTGCGGCATTTTTAAAATAGCCAGTGGTCTCGTTGGCCAGTGTTGTACTCTGCTGCCAGGTGCTGCCCAGTGTTGAACCAGTGTTCACACTCTGACGAGGAAAGTTGGCGTAGTAGAACTGACGCATGGTTGATTCACCTATCTGCGGCTGCACTTGATTGGTGATCACATCAGCAATTTCGTTGCGTGTGTCCCAGGTAAAATTAATTGTTGGCAGTATCAGTTGTTCCCAAATGCCACCGTCGCTGCCAAAAGTATTGGTTGAACTGTATTTGCCAGTGTTGTCTACTAGGTCCAGGTATCGGCTGGTGCCAATGCTGGCACGATTCACTGCTTTGGATTTGAGAATACTGTTGTACTGTGTGTACGGGAAAAGGTTGTAGTCTTCTCCGTTGACCATGCGATTCTGTGTGTAGTAACGAGCAGGAGCTCGTTGCTTGATTTCAGCTATGGGCTCACGAGACTGACTGTTGCTCACAGGCTGTGTGATACCGCAGGTGAATGTGATAGTTTCAAGATTGCCTGAACGACTGATGTAGCTGATTGGCAAGGTAACTGCTTGCATCTCTTCAGGATTGATAATGTATTGCAAACCGTTGCTGGCTCGCACATAAGCACGGAAGGTGCCTACTGGAATCTCACGGAACACGCCGTCACCAAACACCATGGTAATTTGATCGTTGACACGGCTGGTCACACTGTAGATTGGACGCAGTGTTGTGCCCAGCTGTTCTGCACCAGCAGAGTAAACGTTTTCCACATACTGCCACTCGCGGCTGATTGTACCAACATTGTCCAACTGGAACAACCAACGGTCTTGATTGTTGATACCTTCAACGTTGATGTTTACTGTGCGGTTTGCAATGCGTTCGGCCAAGTTGAAATCTTGATTTTGCAACACCCCTTGCTTGAACAAGAAAAAATATCCTGTGTTGTTTGAACTGAATCCCAGTTGATCATTACGGAACAACACATTGAAAGGCCGGTTAGGCTGCGGGCTTGGTTCGTACAAATAATCTTCACCAACTGAGGTTGAAGTCACTGCTTCAAACGGCATGTTTATGCCGTCAACTGTGGATGCGTAGGGAATCACTGGCAAAAAGCCAGGCACTAGATTAATAGCATATTCATCAGTGCGAACACCCAGCAGTGTCTGACGATTTCCAGGACGGCCAATTTTTTGTGTGTCCACTAGACTAGCATTGATAATTGCTGTGAATTGTTCTTGCCAGTCAGGGTTGGTAGGATCAGCCCAGTCTACTGTGACATTGGAAAGATTAATACCGTTGTAGTCCACAACGTTTTCGGTAGTGACCACTGAAAACACTTTGAGCAGACCTTCTGACGCAGTGTTGCGTTTGGCAGTGTAACTGACCAGGTCAGCAAGACGATTGACTGAGTCTTGACGTTCTGCGGTGTCTATGTAATTTTCACGGGTGTTGAGATCAGTACGAAAAGCCAGTGCTTGTCCCATGAACGCAATAACATCCAGCAGCGCAATAAATTCTGAACTTTCAATATAGTCATTGAACGTTTCTGGGTAATACAAGCGCAAATAGTCAACAAAACTCTTGCGTAGAGTTTCAAAATCGTAGCTTTGGAAGTCAGCTTCTCGATAGGTTTGATAGATCTGTTTCCAGTCCTCAACACCAAATATAGCTGTTTGTCGTGTGGTTGTTGCCATTCTTTGAAACCTTGTGTACCTTTGATTTATTTATGGCTACACAAAACGGCGTAGTTATAGTTAAATGTAACTGGCTCGTCGAGAGGTTATGTCAAAAAATATGCTCAGTCGTTCAGCATCTGTTGTGGGGTTGACCGTGAGTTCAAGTTGTATCAGCATGCCGTTGTCTTGGGGGAACACCTGTATGTCAGAAATAAACACTCTGGGATCGCCGCCGGCCACACGCTGCACTTCATTCACAATGTTGTTTTGTAATTCTTCAATCTGTGCTTCAAACAAAAAGTTCCACAAAATGGTGCCGTAATCTGGGCGCCCTGGCAACTCGCCTTGGCGTATGTTAAATGCATTCAGCAGGTCTTGTTTGATCAGCGGGAAGTCAGTTAGAGTAAACTTCTTGACCTGATTGATGGTGTTGAATCCAATGAATGTTTGCATTGCCATGTGTATATTTACCAGTAACTATTACCCTTGGATCTTGCCACGTAGCAAACGCAGTTGCTCTTTGATTTCAGCACTGGTTTTAAGCAAATACTGAATTAAATTTAGCAATTTGGTTCTTGAGGAACTTAATCGTTCGTCATCAATAACACGTTGTTGTCTGGCTGTGCCTTGTTCAACAAAAGAATTTAATTCTCCAATTTTGGCAGGAGCTTCAGAATTATATTTTTCCCGAGCAGCTTGGAATTCAGCATTGATTTCTTGAAACTGCGCTAATGTGATAGTTTGCTGATTTTGCAAAGCTGATATTTTGTTTTCTACTGATTGGAATATACGTCCTGTTGGATTGATGTAGTTGTTGAGCACGTCAGCATATAGTAAACTATACTTGTCAGCAAATGCATCATCAGATAAACTGTCTCTTGTGCTTGGTCCGTAGTTGGGTTCAGGAATTTTGTCATTGCCAAGCACTCGTGTGGTTGCAGCGTCAACAGTTGTTCGGTTGACAGTATCCGCAGCCGGAACTGGTGTGTCTACTGCTTTAAACACATCAGGCACCTTGGTCTGAGACAAGTTTACGGCATATGCACCGTCTCGTACCGCGGTGTCAAACTCTGCTTTGACAGCATCCGGAACTGGCAAATTTTTTAATAAACTTTCTGTGTTGGGCACACTTTTGGCAGCACTCAGTGCCACACCAGCTACACCTTGAGCACTCAATTTGTCTATGGGAATACCAATTGCTTTGAGATCATTAAGTCCTTGGGCCATCAGAGTTTGTTGTATCTCTGTTTGCTTGGGAACACTTGCCAACAAACTGGAAACATCTTTGATTCCATCTTTGCCAGTGTATGCCGCTGGGCTTTTTAACACAGCGCTGAGGCTAGCGCTAAATTTGTCTGCTAGAGCAGCCATACCCGGTTTGAGCACGCCAGCTTTTTCAAGTTGACTAACACTGAGTCCAAACTCACCAACTCCCTTGGTATTGCTTAACACTGCCGGGCCTTGTGCCACAAGATTCTTGGCCTGGGCCAGCACCGCAGTGACTTCTGGTTGTTTCATTCCTTCAATTGAAGTCAGGGCAGGAATTTGCTTGGCAAAATTTGCCACATCAATAGGTGATGTCACAGGGGTACCTGTGATCACTTTGTTGATTGTGCCAATTGCTTGAGTGGCCACTGATCCAATCTGACCAGTGGCACCAGTTAGTACGCCGCTAACCGATGATACCGCAGGACCAACTGCTCCTGAAAGACCAGCTGATATACCTGCCAAAGATCCATTCAGTGCTCCGCCTGCGCTGCCAATAGCAAATGCTGCACTGTTTATCGACGTACCTAGGGCCCCTCCAACAGCAGACAACCCACCGCTGGCAAAAGCAGCATCCACTGATGCTATACGCCCTGTTCTTAAATCAACTCCGCCAGCAGCCAATGCAGAAGCAAAATTTCCTGTGTTTACTCCCGAAACCCCAGTTAAACCTTGTGTTAATTGTGCTTGAGCAGAAGCTAGCCCATCAGCGGCTTGTGTGGCAGCACTTAGTGTATCACCTGATTTGAATCCTACCAGCGCACCAGTTTTTACTTGTTTGTCAAATATGGCCTTGGCTTGTTCAAATGTCATGCCTGGTGGGCCTTTGATTTCAAAAGTGCTTGCACCACTATTGGCTGGGCCAGCTGCTGGAGTAGTAGCAACATCTTCCGGCGGCCGTGGATATCCCAAAGATGCTAGCCCAGGCAGGCCTCGTCGAAGTCGTTCACTATTGACTCTATCCCAAACTACAGTATCAGTTCCAGTATAGGTTAGATCTTCGTCTTTTGTTTTTGAATAGAAACTGCTGTTGATCTCAGTGCCGGTACTAGCACCAACACTTGCTAGAGAAAATGTAAAATTACTCATTTATTTTGCCACTATCTCTACGCCGGCAGGTACAGGTTCTGCTCCCGGAGGTGGCGATGGTTTGCCGTCTTCAAACTGCACAACAACATCCACACCTTTGTTGTGATACGGATACGGTTCGTGAGTAGGTGCTCGGTTAACAATACTTTCTAGACCATCTGGTTTGACTATCCAGCCCAGGCTGGTATCAAATTCAGTGTCGTCCATTAGTGTTTTTGTTATTGGGTTTGGTGCGGTAATTTTTCCAGCAGCTGGTCCGTTTAAATCAATGGCACCAGCTTGCAGTGTCAGCGCTGATCCTGACCCCCAGGATCCACTGCTGCTGTTGATGGTTAGTACTCCGTCAGCTTTGACACCAATTGTGCTTTTGCTGTAGGCGGTTAACTCGCCTTGTGATGTCAGCGTCATGGTAGTGGTTGCTTCTGCATGAATAGCTTCGTTGCTTTTCATTTTGATATTTCGACCAGCAAACATACTGATGTCTCGGTCAGCATGCAAGTTGATGTCGCCTTTGGTTCTGATGTTTACACTGTTGGTGGCAAACACATCAACTGTGCCTTCAAGACCAAATTCCAACCAAGTTTGTCCGTTGGCATGTGTGATGTAGAAAAAGTTGCCAGTGTCACTCATGGTAATCTGGTGACCTTTTGATGTTCGTAATCGGAACAAGGCATTGTCGCCTTCGAGGTCACCGTCGTCCATTACCAAACTGTGTCCGCCAATGCGGCCAATCACTTGTGCTTGATTTGGTTTGATAGAACCGTCATTGATCTTTTTACGAATGTCATTGGGCTTTAGGCCACCCTGATATATTGGCATGCCAGGAGTGCTTACACCGTAAACTGCGCTGGGAGTTTCTCGTTGGCTTGAACTGCGTATGGTGCCACGTTCAATGTCCTCAATCAGGCCTTGTTGGAACAATGCACCAGCAACATAGCTGTGTACTGGTTTGCGTTGATTAAAAAATTGCGGATCATTGAACACTGCTTCGTTGTCGGTGTTGATTTCAGTGACTGGCAATCTGGTTGCAGCAGCAAAATATTTTTGTTGATTTTCATTTTTGCCTATATCGTAGGTTGACGCAGAGGCCACGCCAGGCAACATACTACCAAGTCCTTGTTCAGGCACCGTACCAATATAATAACCCTGTGAGCGATCACCGTTGACAAAGACGCACAGGACTCTAACGCCAAGATCCGGAGGTGTAAACCACATGCCATAGCTGTTTTGATTTCCAGGATACGTGCCAATTTCACTGTTGGTGCCGCTGCTGACACTAGCAGGTGTATACCCACCAAACTGCTGCATGTAACTTACTGTGGTCCATTTGGTATCATCATTTTCCGCTGCTTCGCCACCGTCAGTAAACGCTTCGATAAACACTTGCAAGCGGCCAGATCTGGTTGGATCCACATTGGATTTTACAATGCCTTCAAATGGTCCAAATTCCGCAGGTACGCCGCCCCTGTCTTGTTTGTAATTACTGGGGCGACCTCTACTGCGCGATACGCTTTCTGCCATGTGTTATCCTTAATAGTCTCTGTTAATCTTTTGATTGCGAGGAGCACTGCTACTTACCGGTGTGCCGCTGGCTGCCAAACGTTGTTCGTTACTAGCTTCTCGCTGGGCCAATCTTGCTTCGGCCGCAGCTATTCGTCTTTGATTAACTGCACCTGGTTGTAATGGTTCGTTCTCTTCAGCAAGCTCACGATTGGTTTGCGCAATAGCTTGACGGTTTACTTCAGCTCTTTGTGCAGCGGTAAGAGTGTTTTGTCCTGGTGCAACAGCTGGCAATGTTGGTGGGCTAGTTCCTGTGTTGGTAGCCACTGCCAGTCCATTACTACTTACAGGGCTGCCGCCACCTACTTCTGCAAAACTGGTTCTGGCTGTTTGCAAAGCGGCTTCAGGTGTAACACCTGATCTACGTGCAGCTATGTATGCTGGACTTTGTTGCAACTGTGTAAGACTCGGGTCAGGTAACACAGTTGGTGGATTCAGCAGGGCCTGCGTGCCTCGAGCTAGACTGCTGGTAGGGTTACCAGCGCTGGTGCTAGCACCAGCCAGTCGCGCTCGTTCAGCCAACAGTTGTGCTTGCCCGTCACCGCGGCCACCGCCTGCTGATGCATTGGTCAAATCAACCCCAGTTCTCAATTGAGTAGCGGCTGTTTGATTTGGTTGATTGGCTGGTCGAGTTGTCTGAGCCGGCCTAGTAGATGCCACTGCTGCACCAGCATTGCCTGTTACAGCATTGCTGCCATCAGGTTTGGGAAAGAAATACAAACTGCCATGTAGCATTTGTTCAAACTTGCCTTGACGAAACTCGCTGGTTACTTTTGTGACCTGATACACGTTGCTTTGTAACGGGCGCCGTTCACCATACTTTTTTTGAGTTTTAGCATAAGGATCAGCCAAGCCTGTGGACAGATCATAATCTTCGGGCCGTTGCCACGCAAGTTCAAGCAGCACTTGACTGCTGTCAAAATCAATAGTTCCGTCTGCTAAAAATCCTGGAGTGACATCAACTCCAGTAAATGTTTTATCAGTGATAGGACGATATAAACTTCCTTGTTGTATCCAGGCTGGATCACCTATAATTTTTATCTTGGCAGTGTGCAAGTCACTAGGACTGTACAAATATTCAGAAGCGTTGGAACTTACTTCGTTGCTTTTGCCTGGTGCACCTGCACTACTTTCAGTACTTCTGGCCATGTACACATATCGTGGGATGTCTCTCATGCTGGATGTATACTTCTCACGTATTTTTTGAGTAGCACTGTCCTCAGGGGTTGAACCACTCACCGTGACATTGTAGTAGCTGTTGAACTGAACCTGATAATCTATCACTGCATTGTTTTGTCCAGTAAACCAGTAATTGTATTGTTTGTGCAGGCCAGGAAATTGTGTGACTGGAAAATATCTACTGTCAAAGTTGGGAACATTATAAGAGCTAATGGTGTATTTGATTTTGTACGCAAAGTCGTTGCGTAAGGGATCTGGTTTTTCACCTATGGGTGTGGCGCTCATTGAAATTAAAAACCATTTCATTGGTGTGTTTCGTGCAGTGGGATTGGTTTCTTGACTGCCGTCTGGCTTAGTAATAAGCAAACTTTGATTGTATATGTAACTGCTGTTGCGAATAGCCAGTTCAATTGCTTGCACAATCTGTTGACCAGCAGTGATAGACATATTTCGTTGTGCCAGGTCAACAGCTTGACGTGCTGGATCTAAAGCCGAGCCGCCGGCCACAGTAGCTGGTTGATTTTGTGGTACGCCTTTTTTGTCAACTTTTTTATTGTTACTGAGAACAATAGTAGCATCCTTGATTACTTCTGCACCAGGTGCAAACTCTATTTCATATTCGTCAGCAATACTGTAGATATTGCGCTGGACCAGGTCGCGCTGAAAAGTATTCATGGCATCCATGAGACCTTGAGTGATTGTTTTTTTACTTGACGGGGCAGAGTTTGCTTTGGCTGGTGGCGCACGGTCAGCTCTGGCAAAATCTCCTGTTGTGGTTGGTGTATTAACAGCAGGTGTGCCACCAGCATATTTGGCCACACCAGCCAATACGCCGCCCACAGTTGAATCAGTTAGTTCAATGTCATAGGGAATTGTGCCGCGAGCAGTGGTTGAACCAATCAGCTGGCCGACTGGCGCACATTCAAAATCATATTGCACCAATTTGTTGCCCACACCCCAGTTGATTTTTTTGATCAGGAACGGAACAAATTTTTCAACCACTGCTTTGGGATTGCTTGTACTGCTGTTGGCTGGTTGACCAGGAGAAACCAGTTGACCGTTCTCATCATAGCCAAAGAAACGTATGACCATGAGATAAGTTGCAGCACTGTAGTTTACTACTCCAGCACCATCTTTGGGGGCCATGTCTTTTACTGCATCATACAGTCGATCTATCAGCGTTATACCCATTGGCTCAATCACTGTGAACTTGATGTCAGTGACCATGTGCGCTGCACCAGTTTGTTTGCCGGGCAGTGCATTGTCCATGGTTATAGAATCAATGTAAAAGTCATGGTCAAAGAAAGGATTTCGTCCAGCATCTGGACCAGTTGCGTCTGGAATTATTCCGTTGCCGCCAGGTTTACTGGCACCTTGTGGGCCGCCTATGTTGTTGCCAGCGCCGCCACTTTGAAACAACAGCTGATAACCGTTTACTTTTTTATCTTTGCTGTTTAGCAGTTTTTCATACTGTGGCGGCGTCAACAGATACACAGATGCAGTATATGTGTAACTGGAAAATTTGTCCAGTACATTGTCCTGTGGTTTGATTTTGACTGCTGTGTTGTAGGCTGCATCAACTGCTGCTTGCGTTGCTTGTGGAGAAGTAGGAGCAGCATCTGCACTTGCTGCGCCCTGGCCAGCAGACAACTGAGCCTGTGCTTCAGCTTCACCAGCATTACCTTCAGAACTGGCACCAACAGCCGGTGCTTTCAGCGGTTGTCCGGCAAGTGTTTGTGGAGTGGTGGCCTGACTTTGTGCTAAAGTTACTGTTTCGGGATTGGTGTTGGTTTCAACATTGGTGGCAGTTGTTTCTGTAGGAGTAGCATTGGTTGCTGGAGTAACTGGCGGTGCTACCACCACACGACCATCAGTGCCTACTTCTTGCACAGGTGGTTTGGTAGGACCTTGCGGACCGTCTGCTTGAACTGTTTCGCTGGCTGTGGCCGGCGGCGCAGGTTGCGGCGCGGCTTGCTGGGATACTGCTGCTTCAGCCTTGGCCAATTGACCTTGCAAAGATGCCAATCGAGCTTGATTGCGTGTTAGATTAGATCGAAAACTTGCTTGTCGAAGAGGAGACAACCCAGGTTCTTGCAATCCTTGTTCAAGTAGTTGAATGTCCGCTATGACAAGTTCAATGTCAATCTTGAGTCTAGCAACTTCACTTTCAAGAAATGTGGCCATGTTTTAGAATCCCAGTGCTGATCGCAGCGTGGTTAACTTAGGCAAGTAGATGGTGGTATTGGCCACAAAATCCAAAGGCGGTTTGGTCAGGGTATTGGGGTTGCGTTGATAGAACACCCACCACAATGCTCCAGTGGCATATAGATCATAGGCCAACAAGTCAGGACGATACTGATATGTCAAGTTGATAGTGAATTGCAAATCGTCGTCTTCCTTGGGAATAGGGCGATTGGTCATGCTGTCCAGATAAAACTGGCTGAATGGTGTTGCGTAATAGGGACTTGTCGCGTCGTAGGTGGCAGCCATTACCAGAACCCTCCTTGAATTAATTTACCATTGGCAAAATCTTTCACACTGAACTGCTTGCTGATTTGATCCCGAGTCTGCATTGGCAACAGTGTGATGCTGATTTCAATTTTTGTAGGAACATACGTGGCTCTGTTAGTGTTGGTCACCGTTTGAGAAACTGGTGACTGAGTTGGCTTGCTAGGAGGTGCACCAAAGAAAACTCCCACAGACTTCAAAATATCTTGTCGTGCTTGTTGTCCGCTGAATGGAGTTGGAGAGCTCAAGGCCGCATCACGGCGATTCAGCAGGTCAGTGCCGTAGTTGTTGGGATTGTTGGCACGAATATAGTCCACATCACTGGGCAAGCTGTATCCAAAATTTGTAACCACACAAGGATGGCCGGCAAACTGATAATCACCAAATCCTGACAGGTACACCAAGGGCGGTGGTGCACCACGTTGTGAATCTTTGCCGTAGAACATCTTGGTCACTGAACGAAAGAAATGTATCACTGCCAGCATGTACGCAGCTTCGCTGGTGTCTTGTGCAGTGAACATGCCGCGAATGCTGACATCTTGTACTGAGCTATTTTGGTAAAATGCACCTCGATAGTTGGAGTGCGTCAACTCAGTTTTTGTATAGTTTGCCACATAACTGGTATCAATGGTGGGAGTGTAGGGGAATACTACACCGTCTGTTTTGACCAGCGGGGCTAGTATGCCTGGGCTAGGATCTTTGTACAAGTAGTTGGCGCCTATGCTCAGGCTTAGTCGAACACGCCAGTCTTCATTCTGGGGTTGTTTGTATCGAGCTTGCAGTGTGGCTTGATTGATAGCACTTTTTTGTGCAGCATTTGCTTGTCGATCAAGTATTTCTTCATCAGATAGGCCGCCAGGATTTTGTCGTGCAAGTATTTCTGCATCAGACAACCCAGGATCTTGTGAGGCATCTACTGGTTCAGCTTCGGTTGCTGTCTCGGCCAATTCTTGTCGATTTAGTTCTTGTTCTCTTTCTAATCTCTCAGCTTCAAATGGGTCATCGTCGGCACTGACATCTGCAGGTTCAAACTCCACTGGTTCATCATTGAGTTGTTGTTCTCTTTCTAATCTCTCAGCTTCAAATGGATCATCTTCAGGAGAAACTGGTTCAGGTTCGTTGGCCTCTACTGCTAACTCTTGTCGATTTAGTTCTTGTTCTCTTTCTAATCTCTCAGCTTCAAACGGATCATCCTCAGGGTCAACATCTGCAGGATCAAACTCTATTGGTTGGTCATTGAGTTCTTGTTCTGCATCCAATCTGCTTTGTTCAAATGGATCATCTTCAGGAGCTACCGGAGGCGGTGTGATACCAACTCCACTGTAGGCTGCATAGCCGTCGGCATTGGCATCAATTACCAATTCATTTTCATTTATATTGCTTTGACTTAGTTCAATATTATTAGCATTGGTTGCAATATTTTGCTCAGCTTGGGCAATAACTGCTGCATTTTCAGCATTGTTGGCTTCTAACTCTGCTCGTCGAGAGTCTGATAAATTATCGTCAGCCAGTTCAGCATTGTTTTGTGCAATAATAGCTTGTGCATCAACAATAGACTGTTGATTTGCTAAACTGGCCGCTTGACTCTGCTGTATGTTGGCTTGAGAAATTTCAATCTGTTGTTGAGCGCCAACAATGTTTTCTAAATTTTGTGTGCCTAAGCCACCTTGACCTTCGGTTAATAGTTCTTGTGCGGCAGCGGCCGTGGGCGCTGTGTTTGGTGGTGGCAGGCCTGAGTCAACCGCTGGTGCAGTCTTGGCATTAGATGCATTGGCAAACGACGGAGTAGCGGCCAACTGAGTTTCATTTTGTTGTGACAACTGTTGATCGTTGATTGGATCAACTTGCTGGTTGACACTGGATTTTCCAGTGGTAACTGTTTGTGTGGTTGTTGTGGTGTTGGGTACTGTGATTACTGTTGGCGGCGTGTCTGCTTTGAGGCTAGTTTGCCCGTTTCTTAGCCGAGTTGCTTGATCGTTGAGTTCAGATTGTTTGGCTATTCTGGCTTCATTTTCTTCCGGAGTCAGTGGCGGAAGTCCTTGTTTTTTTCTAGCAAACGGACTGGGATTGTTTTTGTTAAATGCGTCAATTTCAGCTTGCTTGGCATTGATTGCAGGCTGTAGTGCCTCACTTCCGGCTGTGGATACTTTTGGTCCTGAAATAGTTGTTCTTGATCCACCGCCACTCACAGTCTCTGTACTGGTTGTGACATAGTTGATTGGTGTAACTTTGCCCGTTGGATTTTTGGCTGCTACCTGATAATCAACTTCTTCAAAGTTTGATGATGAATCTAGCCCTCGATCAAATCTGTCAGATTCTGCCTGATCGGCAGCACTTGGTCTATCAAAATCACGACCGGCAACTTTCTGGGTTCCTTCTATGGGAGCGCCAATGGTGCCAGGGTTAGGATTCGTTCCCCCAGGAGGATCAGGAAGATTTTTTCCAGTGATTACATAAGTTCCATCGCCGGCTTGATTGGCTATTCCCGCTTGGCGTGCAGCGTCACCTATACTCAGTCCTTGTTGACGAAGTTTATTAAACATTTCTGCTTTTTTTGGATCGTACGGCTGTGCCATGATTGTTTTCCTATACCTTATTTACCCAAAAAATAAACCATGTAGTTTATTAAAAAGGTTGACAACTGTTGCGAAAGTGCTACAATAAGTACACATTAGGAGATTCCGACAACTATGTCTTTACTACCCAAAGCGGCTCCCCGCGTCAACTATCTCAACAACAGAGATATCCTCAAAGAAATACATGCCAGCAAAAACACCTACTGCTGGTACCGAGATCGAGACCTGGATCATCAGTACGATCTTATTTTGCCCACAGTTGACCGGATCAACCAGCGCACCATTGTGGAAGCTCGCAAGGCACGAGCAGACCGTATCAAACGAGAAACCGGTCAAGTGATTGATCAGAAAAAGATTGCCAACACTGATTTAGTGTTTCGAATTACCATGTGGGATCACATTCCCATGGCTCCCAAAAAGATCACCAAAGCAGAAGCCAAAAAACGCAAGCTAGAAGAAATTCTAGATCTTGACGATGTCACAGAAGATGATCCATTGGCCGACCTGATCGACGAGCCTGTGCTGGACATGAATCATGTGAGACTGAACTTTCCACCATTTGAACACTATCGACTAAACGAAGACAAAACCACATTCATGGTGGGTCGCAGTCACTGGCGGGGCGACTTGGCCACAGGTGAATTCTGCAGAGATCATGGCAGCATGACTCGCAAGTTGGCCATGATGTTTATGAAACTGTGCGAACGATATGCCACTAGATCAAACTGGCGCGGTTACACCTACAACGAAGAAATGCGTGGCCAAGCACTGCTACAGCTATCACAGATTGGTCTGCAGTTTGATGAAAGCAAAAGTCAAAATCCCTTTGCCTACTACACCGCTGCCATCACCAACAGCTTTACTCGTATCCTAAACATTGAAAAGAAAAATCAAAATATCCGTGATGACATCTTGGAGATCAATGGCCTAAACCCATCCTGGACTCGTCAGAACTCTGGAGCCAAAAGTATGGCAGCCATGTCCGGACCGGTTGCAAGTAGCCTGGATGATGCAGTACAATCAGTTGATGAGCAATCTATTTAAAAAAGCAGCAGTCTTCACTGACATTCACTTTGGACTCAAATCAAACAGTCAACTTCACAACGAAGACTGTTTGACCTTTGTGAAGTGGGCCACTGCCAAGGCCCTGGAACAAGGCTGTGAAACTTGTTTGTTTTTGGGCGACTGGCACAACAATCGATCCAGTCTAAACATTGTCACACTCAACTACAGCTTGCAAGCATTGGAGCATATGAATGACAACTTTTCCGCAGTGTACTTCATACCCGGCAATCACGACCTGTATTATCGCGACAAGCGTGACATTCAAAGTGTAGAATGGGCTAAACATCTTCCAAACGTACACATCTGCAATGACTGGGTTGACAGTGGCAATGTTGTGATTGCTCCGTGGTTGTGTGCTGATGACTACAAACGTATTCCAAAACTGAGCGGCAAGTACATGTTTGGTCACTTTGAGCTGCCCGGATACATGATGAATGCCATGGTGGCCATGCCAGATCATGGCGAAGTGCAACGTGAAGATTTTGCAAACTTTGATCATGTGTTTACCGGACACTTTCACAAGCGGCAGACCAAAAAAAACATCACCTACATTGGCAACTGTTTCCCGCACAACTATGCCGATGCTGGCGATGACGAGCGTGGCATGATGATTCTAGAATGGGGTCAAGAACCTGAGTATCATGCCTGGCCTGATCAACCTCGTTATCGAGTGTATGGCCTGGCCAACTTGATTGACAATGCTGCTACTTTGCTTACCCCCAAGATGCATGTGCGAGTCAATCTTGACATAGAGATCAGCTACGAAGAAGCCAATTTTATCAAAGAGACATTTGTTCGAGATTACAATTTGCGTGAAATGAGTTTGATACCAAACAAAACTTCTGGGGTAGGTGAAGATCTTGCGCCCGGCGAAGTCAAATTTGAATCAGTGGATCAAATTGTCACAGATCAGATTACCAACATTGAATCAGAGTTCTACGACAACAAACTGCTGCTGAAAATCTATCAAACTCTATGATTCATATTAAAAATTTAACTGTTAAAAACTTCATGAGTGTGGGCAATGCCACACAAGGCATTGACTTCAACCGCAACGATCTTACACTGGTGCTGGGTGAGAACTTGGATCTAGGCGGTGACGGCAGTCGCAACGGCACAGGCAAAACCACAATCATCAATGCACTAAGCTATGCCCTGTATGGCAATGCCCTAAGCAATATTCGCAAAGACAACCTGGTGAACAAGACCAATGGCAAGGGCATGATGGTTAGTCTGGACTTTGGTGTGAACGGTGTGGACTACAAGATTGAACGAGGACGCAAGCCCAATGTGTTGCGATTCTTTGTGAACAATGAAGAAAAAACAGCAACCGATGAAGCACAAGGTGATTCAAGAGAAACCCAAGATGCTATTGAACGTGTGATTGGCATGAGCCACGACATGTTCTAGCACATACTTGCATTGAACACCTACACTGAGCCATTCCTGAGTTTAAAGTCCAACGAACAGCGCACTATCATTGAGCAACTGCTGGGTATCACCCTGTTGAGCGAACGGGCCGACCGGATCAAAGAACTCAACAAGCAAACCAAAGATGCCATCACTCAAGAAGAAATGCGTATTCGTGCTGTGCAAGAGGCCAACAAGCGCATAGAAGAACAAATTGAAAGCCTACGCAAGCGACAACGTCTTTGGACTGCTAAACAAGCAGAAGACGTTGCACAGTATACGCAGGCCATTGCAGATCTTGAGCACATCAACATTGAACTAGAAGTCAGCGCTCATCGAGAGTTGGTGCTGTTTTATCAACACAAGAAAGCAATTGATGAAGCTACCCGATGGATACGAAGTATTGACGCAGATGATGTCAAACTTGTCAAGACCAAGACCAAGCTGACTGAGGAAATTGCATCCTTGGACAATCACAAGTGCTATGCCTGCGGCTCTGACATCCACAACACCAAGCAAGACGAAATTCGCTTGAGCAAACAAAATTCTTTGCAAGAAGCAGCACTACAACTGCTGACCAATGATGCTCAGCGTACGGAACATCAGGACACCCTGAAACAACTTGGTGAGTTGGGCAGAGCGCCCACAGTGTTTTATGACACACTAGAAGATGCCCTGAATCATAAAAATTCAGTGGACAGCTTGCAAAAGAGCTTGGCCGCAAGATCTGCTGATACTGATCCGTATGATGAACAAATCAACGACATGCAGAATCGAGCACTACAATCAGTAGCATACGATACTGTAAACGAACTAACACGAGTGCAAGACCATCAGGACTTTTTGCTCAAGCTGCTGACCAGCAAGGATAGTTTTGTTCGTAAAAAAATTATTGATCAAAATTTAAGTTATCTCAATGCAAGGCTCACACACTACCTGGACCGCATTGGGTTACCACACACTGTGAAGTTTCAAAATGACCTCACTGTGAGCATTGAAGAACTGGGTCGTGAGCTGGACTTTGACAATCTAAGTCGTGGTGAGCGTAATCGATTGATCTTGAGCATGAGCTGGGCATTCCGTGATGTTTGGGAAAGTTTGTACTCACCCATCAACCTGTTGTTTATTGACGAGCTGATTGACAACGGGCTAGACACACAAGGTGTTGAATCCAGTCTTGCGCTGTTGAAAAAGATGAGTCGAGAACGCAACAAAAGTATTTGGCTAGTGAGTCACCGAGATGAACTAGCGGGACGAGTAGAAAACATTCTCAAAGTGATCAAAGAGAATGGTTTTACCAGCTACAACACGGATGTTGATCTTACGTAAAATTTCTGATTACCATTAAAATTTACACAAACACACTCAAAGGCATAACTATACAGCAAAGGTAATACAACAGATTTTCTCATGACATGGCACTATCAAAACACCCCAGTTGAGACACTGCCAGAAGAATGCATAGGATTTGTTTACCTGATCACCAATAATCTTTCTGGTCGCAAGTA
>Ga0181356_1000469_pt1 | contig 17544 bp, 26 predicted proteins | sample Fa13VDMM110SN_FD_130104 | JGI IMG/M metagenome (GOLD analysis project Ga0181356, IMG submission 130104) | Freshwater viral communities from Lake Michigan, USA - Fa13.VD.MM110.S.N | ecosystem: Environmental > Aquatic > Freshwater > Lake | place: USA: Michigan | collected 2013-09-24 | reverse complement strand
GATGGAGGCCGGTGACAAGCGGGCACGAGACCGCATGATCCAGTCGAACATGCGGCTTGCGATCTCCATCGCGAAGCGTTACATGAACAAGGGGTGCGAGTTCGAGGATCTCATCCAGGAGTCCAACATCGGACTCATCAAGGCGGTGGACCGATTCGACTGGCGCCGCGGGGTGAAGTTCAGCACCTACGCGACCTGGTGGATCAAGCAGTCGGTCCGCCGTCTCGTCACCGACCAGTCATCCAACATCAAGATGCCTGCCTCGGCGAATGTCTTCTACTACCGGGCAAAGATGATGATCCGCGAGTACACCGAAGAGTTCGGTGTCCCTCCCACGGATCAGGAGGCCGCGGAGTTCATGGGGGTGACGCTCAACACGTACTCCTCCCTCATGAATTACTACCGGGGCACGGTCTCCCTCGACGCAGGACGCGTCCCCGGCGATCCGGAGTCCCCCTCCCTCGGTGATTCCATCGCGGACAAGGGCGCGGAGGACCCCGGTGATGCCATCGACCGAGAGAAGATCATCGGTATCATCCGGCAGGCACTGGCGACCCTCACTCCCCGTGAGGAGAAGATCATCCGCCTCCGCTTCGGTATCACCGAGGATCCCACCGACCACGTGAACTACCCCATCACCGATTCCGAGATCACTGAGCTTGACTGCCGCAAGGCGAAGGAGTCCTAATCATGATGCCCAAGGGTCACAAGGCGAAGCACGGTTACGCTACGGTCACTGGCAACGGTCTCGGCTTCCGGGAGATCTCCGAACGGATGACCGCGGACGGTGACGAGATGAACCACGCCACCGCACGAAATGTCCTCATTCGCGGCCTCATCAAGCTCGCGACTCCCCTCTGCAAGCTCCACGGTGTCTCCGCCGCCGAACTCGAGGCAGAGGCCATCAAGACCGCCGTGGACCCACGCTTCCAGGCCGCGGTCGGTGACATCCTCGCGCTGAAGCGGAGTTGAATACCTAACGCTATGTCTATTCAGAACCTCGGCTTGAGGACCCAGATCCTCGAGTCACTTGACTGGGACGAAGAGATACTACAGGCCGCTTTCGACCGCGCCTATGACGTCGTTCAGGACATCATCGATGACGGAGTGACACCGTACGAGATGAGGCGCCTTGCAGTGAAGACATTGTCCAACGAGTACCCAGTCAAGACCGCGAACGACCTCGTAGAATACATCGTCCGCGAGTCAGTCACGAGTCAAACTCCGGAGGCATAGTGTCAAGGTCTTGGTCATCATTCTGCTCTCGTCGGTCGGTCACACCTGCCGCATTCCTCGCATCTCACTGTCTCACCAACCGTGAGGACTTCATCTCAAAGCTCAGCTCCATGGGAATTGTGCCGCCCGCCGAGGAGGAGATCGCGGCAATGTTCCCACCCTCCTCTCATCCCGTGAAGGAAGTCACAATTGCCGCGATCCCCTCCGAAAAGGAAGCAGCCCCGAGTCGAACTGCCACACGGAGCAAGTCTCGACACGGAGAGCAGCACTCTGAAGATCCCACTGGGACCGAACCTGGTGTCCCTGCCGGTGATGCAGTTACCTGATCTCATCGAGCTCCTGGACGATATCCAGACGGTCCTCGACATGCAGTCGAAGATGAGCTCTCACGAGTGTCCGACATGCGGAAGCATCGTCGAATCGATTGAATACGTTTCCCCTGATGAAGGGGATGGCTACAACTGAGCAACCAAGGAAAGAGAATGTCTGTCGCTACCGAGTTCATTGAGCGTCTCACCTCCATCGAGAACGAGCAGAAGCTCCTCGCCGAGGACCGCAAGGCCCTTATCGAAGACTTTAAGGACAAAATGGACGTCAAGGCAATGATGGCCGCAATCCGCATCGTGAAGATCAAGTCGAAGCTTGGTGACTCCGAGGGCGAGTGCGAGACCTACATCGACGAGATTGACGGAAAGATCTGAGCCCTCTATAAACCTCGCAACTTCCAATATGATTCATTCACTGGATGGAACAATCTCCACCCAGCAACAACCAAGGAGCAAAGTACAAATGTTCGTCAGCAATCGCACCCCCATCGGCATCCGCGTTTCCAACACCAACGAGACCATCATCCGCGTTCCCGTCCAGCGCTCCGGCTATGCAGTCGTCCGCTACAACGGTCGCTACTTTCAGGTCCGCGGTGGTCCCAACACCCGCCCCTACATCAGCGGCGACGACACGGACGCTCAGGGTCGCACCTGATCGACTGAGGCACTAGCCTCCACCGGCCTGGCGTTTTTTTGCCAGGCCGGTGTTGTTTTAACTTGCGAGTGGATATATAAGATTGTTCGTTAAGGAGAATCATCATATGGCAATCCGTCTTACAGAATCCCGTCTTCGTCAGATCATCCGTGAGGAGGCTGCAAAGCTCACACGTTCACGTCGTCCAGGTCGCCGTCTCTCGGAGATGGCAAGAGGATCCTCAGTCGCCCGAGAGGCCGACACCATGGCAGCCAACTTCGGTGCCACTCACTACATCGACTACGACCTCGACGTCTCACCCGCTGAGCTCGGCGGTGCAGGGCCCGGCGAGAATGTGGCTGAGTACCTCGCAGACCTGGTCCCCGAGCTCCAGGGTTCACTCTCAGGCACCGAGGACATCGCGGTCATGATCAGCTCAAGCGGCCCAGGTGGTGGCTTACCTGTCTTCAGGTTCTACGGTGATGACACCACTGTGAGCATGCTTGCAGATGCATTCGGAGAGATGGAAGGTACTGGTGCCCCGCGCACTGATCTTATCAAGCGGCTCAGGATCTCACGCAGAATGATGGACACCTGAGACTCTTTCTTACGTAGGAGTATGCAAATGGCTATTCGTCTTACAGAGTCTCGTCTTCGTCGGATCATCCGTGAAGAGGTCTCAAGTCTCACTCATCGTCCTCGTCGCATGACAGAGGGGCTCACAGTCAAGAAAATGAAGCTCTACAACGTGAGCGATCGAGCCAGCATGGGATCTCGTGCCGTTGTCACAGGCACAGCTACCCCCGTCGAGGAGATCGCTGTAGAGTGTCAAGGCTGGTTCGATGCAGTAAGCTTCAGAAGGACGAAGAGTCTTGGTCTAGAAGCCGTCACCGAAAAGATACTGAATCTCAGCGAGTTCAAGTACCAGGCTAAGAAGCGTGGCATGGAGGCGACTCCTGAGCTTGCAATGCAGGTTGCGCAGATCTTCATCGACCTTGATCTCACCTGATTTCGTGTACACTCACGGTTCTCGCGTTATAGTCTTTTCATGTGCGGAATCGTAGGTTACATCGGCAAGAAACAGGCAGCACCAGTCCTGATCGAGGGCCTCCGGCGTCTGGAGTATCGTGGATACGACAGCGCCGGAATCGCCGTTTTTGATGGCGGACACATCGTGACATCGAAAGCCCTGGGACAGGTGAAGTTCCTCGCGGAACAGCCTGGTCTCCCTGGCACTCTCGGCATTGGTCACACCCGCTGGGCCACCCACGGTGGGGTCAGTCTAGAGAACACCCATCCCCACACTGATGTGCAGGGGAAGATCGCGGTGGTCCACAACGGGATCATCGAGAACTACGCGGACCTGAGGAAGGGACTCACTGCCGAGGGCGTCGTCTTCCGCTCAGAGACTGACACTGAGGTCATCCCTCACCTCATCCGGAAGAACTACAGGACCACGGTGGCGCAGGCGCTCCTCGACACTCTCCCACTCCTCCGGGGAACGTACGGCGTCGCGGTGATATCTCCCGGGACCGGTGAGATCCTCGTGGCCCGTAACGGATCACCCATCGTCCTCGGCGTAGGAAAGGGAGAGAACTGGGTTGCCTCTGACCCTTCGGCGTTCGCACAGCACACCCGTGAGGTCGTCTACCTCGAGGACGGAGATGTCGCACTGGTAAGGGCCGACTCCTGGGAGATCATCAAGCACGGTGGGACGATGGCCGGGAGGAAGTCGGTGACCATCGCTGAGGAGTGGGCCGGCGGAGAGAAGGGAGAGTTCCCTCACTTCATGTTGAAGGAGATCCACGAACAGCCTGAGTCACTCCGTCGGTGTCTCGCTGGTCGTCTCCTCGAGAACGGTGCAAAGCTGGGAGGCGTCAACCTCACACCGAGGGAGATCGTCAACATCCAGCACCTCGGCATCGTCTCCTGCGGAACCTCCTACCACGCCGGTCTCGTGTCTGCACACGCCTTCGAGGACCTCGCCAGGGTCCGGACGACGGTCGAGATCGCTTCGGAATTGCGGTACCGGACCCCGCCCATCGGCACCGACGACCTGTACGTGGGAGTCTCCCAGTCAGGTGAGACGGCCGACACTCTCCACGCTCTCAGGATGGTGAAGGAGAGGGGAGCACACGTGACAGGTGTCGTCAACGTGGTGGGATCGACCATCGCCCGAGAGTGCGGAAACGGGGTCTACATCCACAGCGGACCTGAGATGGCCGTCGCATCCACGAAGGCTTTCACCTCACAGGTCTCCGCCCTGGTCCTCATGGCCCTGCACTTCGGCCGGATGCGGGGCCTCTCCGCAGTCGAGGGCAATCGGGTTGTCTCCGCCCTTGAGATGATACCCGCTTTCATCGAGGACTGGCTGAAGGGCGACGACTACGCTGAGACTCTCAGGGCTGCGGAGATAGTGTCTGGAGCGAAGCAGGCGTTCTTCATCGGTCGTGGAGTCTCTGCGCCGGTTGCCATGGAGGGAGCCCTGAAGCTGAAGGAGATCTCGTACATCCCCTCGTTCGGTTACCCGTCCGGGGAGATGAAGCACGGTCCAATCGCTCTCATCGACAAGGACACTCCCGTCATCGCGGTTGTCCCGCATGACCAGTGGCGCGACAAGACCGTCTCCAACATCATCGAGGCGAAGGCGAGGGGAGCGAGGATCATCACCGTGTCAAGCGTGTGGGACGATGAGGTCTACGAGATGAGTGAGGTGAACATCACGATCCCCCATCCGGGGCACCACCTCATCTCTCCCCTCCTCACCGTGGTCCCTCTACAACTCCTCGCCTACGAGGTCGCGAGGCTCCTCGGCAATGACATCGACCGGCCCCGCAACCTGGCGAAGTCGGTCACCGTGGAGTGATCAGCGGGAACGCTGGCGGAGCATGTAAACGAAACCCTCGTGCTTGTTCGCCGAAGCCGAGAGAAAGTCGTTGAAGCCGAGACTCAGGCACTCCGCCTCCTCGAGCATCGCGAAGATCTCCTCCACGGTGTCGAGGTAGTCGACCTCGATCTCTAGGGCGGCCTTCGCAATCTCGTCGGCAGAGAGCATGTGGGGCTGGCGCCACTCACCGAGGATGTCACAGGCGCCCTTCAGGATTGCCACTGGGTCCGCGGCATCCTCACACTCGGTGATTCCGATCGCCTTCTCGATGGCACCGTCAAGGGTCTCACCGAGGGAAGCGTAGATCTCTCCGTAGAGGAGGGCGTGGTCCCCCGCGAATCCGACGCCCCTCGTCACGTGGTGGGCCGCGTGGTACCAGGACTGCATCGCCTTCAGGAGGTGAATGTAGAGATCGAAGATGGGTTTGGAAAGCTCTTGGTGCATGCGTATACTTATCACCAAGGAGATTTGCATGCCACTTACAAAGTCAGAGAGCGATAAACTCTCAGGAATTGTCGAGTCGTTCAAGGGCGGCTACACGACAATGACACCTGAGCAGACGGACCTCGCGAGGAAAGCGACCTTCGGAGACTACATCGTCCAGTTCGGACTCTCTGTCGACGAGGCGCGGAAGTTCTTCAACTGCGTGGACCTCTGTGAGCGTCAGCACAACGCCGTCGGCTTCAGGACAAAGCCCCTCGAGGAGTCGAGGAAGAGGGTCTACAGTGAGTCCTATTCGAGGGGCGGCAAGCTCACCGAGTCCCGTCTCCGCCAGATTGTCGAGAATGAGTGCTCCTGCATGATGGGAGACTCAGAGGAAGATATGGGTGACCTCGTGCCGGTCATCATGAAGAAGGTCGTCGCTCGGCTCGGTGACGAGGAGGCTCACCACGGTGAGGGCCACGAGGGCTACCACCCGATGCCTGCGGGTGACGGTCTCGCCTTCGAGGACTCCGACCCGCACGAGGAGGCGGGGATGATAAAGTCGAACCTCTACTCGATCACCACGAAGGCGCAGTCGATGCACGACATGATCGGGGACGCTGACGACCTTCCTGAGTGGTGTCAGGAGAAGATCGCTGTCTGCGACGAGTATATGGACGTCATCCACGACTACCTGAAGTACGAGTACAAGAGATCGCACGGATGAGCTCAGTCCTCCGCGACATCATCAGGGAGTTTATCTCTGTTGAAGCTCTGGGTACACCCGGTTCCGCCAATGGTTTCATACCACCTGGTGGTCGGGGTGTCTCGGTGGGTCACGGAGGTAATCGGAAGGTCATGTCCGAGGGGTTGTCCTACCATGTCCGGGAGGGTATCGGCCTCGACGACAATGTCTACCGTCCCGGGACACCCGAATTCTTCGATCTCTTCAATGAGGCACGGCGCCTGTGGGAGTCGGGATCTTACGATGCCTCCCCCGCCGAGGTCGAGCTCCTCGAGTCCGACATCGGTAAGTTTGGAACGTTCAGCGGCAAGCGAGTCCCCCTCGACTTCCCCATGTGGGACGAGGGCGTGAACGAGGCGAAGTTCAAGGGACGAGAGGTGACTCTCGGGGCGAAGGGCGCGAAGCGCTCAGGCGGCCGGTCTCATGTCTACGTGAGGGACCCGAAGTCCGGGAAGGTGAAGAAGATCTCCTTCGGCTCCGGGATGCCCGATCCGATGGGAGACTCCGAGGCCCACAAGAAACGGAGGAAGAGCTTCGCTGCCCGTCACGGCTGTGCCAAGAACAAGGACAAGATGTCCGCCAGCTACTGGGCCTGTCGGGCCACGAAGATGTTCGGCAGGAACGTCCCGGGATTCTGGTGATGTCGAATCCCCGTCCATACAGGGAGCTGCGGAAGGGAGACGCGATCCACAGGGAGTTCAGGGGAGACGTGGACTCCGGGGACCTTGTGTGGCACCAGGACGAGAGGGACCGCCGAGTGACGGTGGTAGAAGGGAAGGACTGGAAATTGCAGCTGCAGGACGGCCTGCCGTTCCAGATGGTCGAGGGGAATACTTACAGCATACCGGCGAGGACCTGGCACCGTCTCATCAAGGGACAGGGAAGTCTTCGAATCAAAATTCTGGAGGAAGACATGGGAATAAAGCTCACTGAGTCGAGACTCAGAAGGATAGTTCGACAGGAAGCAAGCAAACTCATCAACGAGGTCGCCTATGTTGGTCCCGATGTTTTTGAGAAACTCAAGCCCTCCATCATCAGATACTTCTCTGATGCGGAGGAAGACGGTGTGACTAACAGCGACGCTTATGAAGCCCTGCTGGGAGAGCTAGATTTCTTCTACAAGGAAATGTCGAAGGAAAAGTTGAGAGGATATTACTAGATTCACGGATTGGAGAAAACTATGAGAATCACAGAATCACAGCTAAGAAGAATCGTAAGGGAAGAAATTCTCAGCGAAAGCATGAACAACAGGTCAGTTCTTGCGGTGATGAAAAGACATCGACACCCCGCTGTCGGAGATAAACTCAGCATTGGCACGTTCCTTAAATATGCGAACACAGTCTATAACGAGTTTGAAGTTCGTGACCCAAGCAGCTTTAAGTTTGATATGGAGGACCCTGAGCAGTTCGGTGGACTGCCCGAGATGCCCCTCGAGTTCTACGTTGACCTTGTCGCTGCCATGAGAAGAGACCAGAAGTCTTACTTCAAGAGCAAGGAAGACACCTCATACATGCCGGGATACAGGGACTAACATTATCAATCATTCATGGCACTTGAAGAACCAAATGAGGATCAAATGAGAATCACAGAATCACAGCTAAGAAGAATCGTCCGTGAGGAGGCCCAGCGGCTCCTCGAGTACGAGCAGATCCTTTTCCGCAAGAACGGGAAGACCTACCTCGGCAACGACGAGGGCGAGGACGAGTACTTCGACTCCGACCCCGAGTCCCATGGCCTCTACAAGGACGGAGAATCTGTTCCTTACGAGGGCGGAGGCCGCCGTGGCGGCTACGGTGGCGGTGGTGGCTACGGCGGCAGCAGGTACGGAAGAAGCAGCTACGGTCGTCGGCGGTACTGAGGCTCTCGAAGCCTGAGGAAGCGGCTACTTCTTCCGCTTCTTCTTCCTGTGCTTCTTCACCTGGTCCCACTGGGCTGAGTCCACCTTCCTCGCCGGTCCGCCGGCGAGGAAGCTGTTTACTCGGCCCATTGCCCATGCGTGTTGGTTGGCTCCTGGCCTGTGGCCTGACTTCCAGGCCCTGAGTCCCTTCTCGTAGACCGTTGTGAGGGCTCCCATCGGGGCATTCGCTTTCTTCGCCTTGTTCCTGAGGGCGGTGCGCGTCTTCTCCCCCAGCTTCTCCTCGAGGACGTCCTCGCTGAGGATCTCCTCGGCAATGCTGAGCATCTCTTCCACGACCTCGGCCTCGTCGACGATCTGCCTCGCCTTCTCTTTCGACATCTTCACGGGGTGCTCCTCACCGCCGAACTTGAAGGTCTTATCACCTGCGAGGGCTGCCTTCGCGGCCGCGTACGTGAAGCCGCTCTCGTCCATGTCGCCCTCACCGTACATGTCCTTGAACTTCTTCGTCCACTTCGACTGCTTCGGCTCCTTCGGCGGACGCTTGTCACCGGGAGCGGGCTTGTAGGCCCTTGGGTTGTCACCGGCCATCTTCGCCTGCTTCTTGAAGTGGGCGTCCCTCTTCGCGGCTGTCGAGTCGGCCATCTCAGGCGGGAAGTAGTCACGGTTCCTCTCTTTCGGGGGAGTGTCGGACTTCTTCTTTTTCGCTTCGAGCAGCTCAAGCTCGAGCTCCAGGCTTCTGATCTCTTGTAGTATGTTCATACCCAATAACTATACTCAAATTGTGTTGTCAATTCACGTTGACATGTGGTATAATGGTATCACAGAGGAGGTCTGATGTCCATTCAGTTCGGCTACGCCTGTCTCAACGTCACCCTTGGTCGGAGGGGCGGCTTCCGCTCAATGATCAAGCGGACCTGGCAGAAGGAGGGCCTCCCCCACGCTTCTCGTCTCGGTGTCGAGAACACGGAGATCCTCTGCGGAATCATCGAGTGGAACAACCGCAACGGCATCAAGGTCTACCGGATGACATCGGACCTCCTCCCCTGGGCGTCCGAGTACGAGCTCCAGTCTCTTCCTGACTGGTCCACCATCCGCTCGAACCTGGAGCGTGCAGCTCGGATCGCCAAGGAAGGCGGACAGCGGCTCTCTTTCCACCCAGGGCAGTTCAACTGTCTCACTTCTCCCCGCGAACACGTGGTCCAGAATTGCGTACGAGACCTCCGCATCCACGGTGAGATCATGGACACGATGGGTCTTCCTCGTAGCCAGCAGTCGAAGATCAACATCCACCTCGGAGGGTCTTTCGGTGACAAGCCCTCTGCCATCGATCAGTGGTGTAAGAATTTCGAGCTCCTCCCAGAATCCGTGAAGTCCCGTCTCACCCTCGAGAATGACGACAAGGCGAAGTGCTTCTCGGTAGTTGACCTCCACAAGGTCTGGGAGCGGACAGGCATCCCTACCGTGTTCGACTACCACCATCACCGCTTCTGCCACGACGGTCTCTCTGAACGTGATGCCCTTCACATGGCGGCCTCGACGTGGCCTGTCGACATTCGTCCGGTGACTCACTACTCCGAGTCGGCTTCGAAGCGTGAGGGTCGTGACTGTGCAGACACTGCCCATTCCAACTTCGTGGACGGACCGGTCAATGACTGGGGGCTCGACATTGACTGCGTCATCGAGGCAAAGGCAAAGGAACTCGCGGTGATGCAGCTCACCAAGGGCGTGAACCTCGAAGGGAAGTATGACGAGCTGCGGGGCGTCACCGAGGAGGAGCTCCAGGAGCGGACCCGCCTCGACAAGGAGAAGCGGAAGATCGAGAAGCGGAAGGCGAAGGAACTCGCAGCTTGAGGGTGATGAGGGTCCTGCGGAAAATCGTGTTCCGACCGACTCAGAGTCCTGACAAGTCTACCTACGCGGTTCCGGTGATAATTCCTGAGGGAGAGAATGTACTCTTCCTCGGACCAGTGGACAATATGAATGGGACAGCCGCCATCTCAACCTGGGACGGTAGCGTTCTTTGGCCAGTCAACCTGAAAGACCTCGGTGAGATCGATGAACATCTTCCACCTGGACAAGGACCCGGTTCGAGCAGCTGAGTACATGTGTGACAAGCACACCGTGAAAATGATCCTTGAGTACGCTCAGTTGCTGTCCACCGCCCACTGGGTCGGCTGGCAACGAATGCTCTCTCCACCACAGGATGTCAAGGGCAAGCGTCTCAAGGAGTGGTTGGCAGAGCGCATCCCGCTCCCCGAGCTGGTACCTCAGTACAGCATGACCCATGTCAATCATCCGTCTGCGGTGTGGGCACGTCGATGCTGGGGTAACTACAACTGGCTCCTCCGACACGCTCTCGCTCTATGCGGTGAGTACACTCGTCGGTATGGTCGTGTGATGAAGTCTGAGGAGGTCATCAGGTGGGCCGGTCGCTACCCTCCTCCCGTGTTCGATTCCACAGACCCGAACGAACCGATGGCGATGACTCCCTTCGCCACGGCCATGCCGGACGAGTACAAGGTCCCCGGGGACCCCGTCCAGAGCTATCGCAATTACTATCACGGTTCAAAGTCGCGTTTCGCGAAGTGGAAGTACACGAGTCCGCCCTCTTGGTGGGACCCGAATACTTATCTGAAAGGGAGGCAGGATGCAGCCACAGAAAGTGAAGGGCCCCCTCGAGACAGCGCAGGACAGGATAGATGACCTCGCCTCGAGGATCGTCTACTCGATATCCGCTTCCAACAGAATCCACGAGATTATGGATGAGTCAGTGGACGGGATGAGCCTCACTGTGGTGAAGAGCAAGTCACCGGAGCTCTACAGCATGATCGTCTACTCTGCGAAGATGGCGATTGCAGAGAGGACCTACGCGTTCTGATCCTTCTTCCGAAGCTCCTGGTTCTCCCTCCGGAGGAACTCAACCTCGACAGAGAGAGCAGCGATCTTCTCTACAAGCTTCAGTATCTCGTCCTGTAGAGACTTCTTGTCGTCCTCGGAATGCTTTAATCTCGTCTCGAGGACAGCGACTCTCTCCCTCAGGTCGTCCTTGTACTCGGAACGCTCACGGTCCCTGTCCCTCTCCTCTCTCTCTTTGATAAGGAGCCGCTTCTCGTAGTAATTCCAGGCGGCAGTCGAACCGAGAACGGTTACCAGGGTCATTAGGACGGTCATGATGGTAGGCTGGTCCACTCTTTGCTCCGTGTTTCTAAGGGATTGTCAAGAAGACTGCGGGCTGCTAGAACCTGTGCTGTGAGGTGTGTGTTCCCTTTCCCGTCTTGCTTGCTTGAGACCCCCAAATCTAGAATCTCGTCTATAACTATTCGAAAACCTGATTAAAATCAACTCGATACTGGAGAAAACATATGAAGTCAGCAGTCTGGATTCCCTCTAAGAGCCGCCCCAGCCCCTCTTTCTCTCAGGCCCTTTCTGCGGAAGGAATCGATCACGTGATCTGGGTCGAACCGCAGGACCACGAGAAGTACGCGGCTCACGCCACTGCTCACACGAGCTTTCGGGTCCTCGAGATGAATGACCAGGGCGTCACCTACGTCCGTCAGAAGATGCTTGACACTGCACGGAACGAGGGTGTGCGTATGTGGATGATGGATGACGACATCAACAAGTTCTTCCGCCTCCATCCGATCCGTGAGGGAATTGACAAGGCTCGCCGCCGGGAGCTCCTCACCATTCGGCAGGCCCTCACGGAGGCCGAGGAGAAGTTCATCGAGAATGACCTCACTTATGGGTGTTTCATTCACAACGCTTTCGGCATCTTCGGGTCTCCCGGCATCTCCTTCAAGAAGATGGACTACGGCAGCATCTGGATTGACGGAACGAAGTTTCCGAAGGATATCAATTACGCGGGCATCAAGGGACGTGAGGACCTCTACCTTGCTGTTCAGCTCGTCCTCGCTGGTCACCGTGCTGCAACGGACAATGACCTCTCTGTGGACCACAAGCCGTCCGCCGACCCGAAGGCGAAGGGTGGACTTGCAGACTGGTACGCAGACTGGGAGAAGAATGTCCTACCCGCGAATGCGGAGCTGGAGAGCCGTCTAGACTCTCTCATGACTGAGTACGTCACGAAGCTTTCCGCGGACCTTCAGAAGCAGTTCAAGGGCAAGCGCCTTTACCGTCAGTACAAGATGGCTCACGGTCCCCGCAAGGGATCCACTGACACCCGTCCCAGCTGGTCCAACATCATCAAGCTTCGCAACGCAGTCTACGCCGGTACTCTTCCGGCAATCTAGGGAGTCAACATGTTTCGTGTGAATGATCGAGTCTACCACGTCTTCAACATGGGTAAGGTCGGCACTGTCGTGGACCTCCGTTTCGTGGAAACCGGGATGCACCTCACGGGCGGCACCGCACAGCAGAAGCTCGTGCTAGACGTCCAGATGAAGGATGGCACCATTGTGAGCATCCCCGCCGACGAGGCGATGAAGGACCAATGAAGATCCCGTTTGTCGGTAAGATCGTGAACCCTCCCTCTGAGAGGCGGATACGTAACGGAAATGCTGGGTCCATGAAGGACGTCCAGAGCATCAATAAGGTAGCGAGATTCCTCGCGGACCGCGGCTGGAACGTGATCTTCGAGAAGAGCGGTGACGAGGGAATTGTTCCGGCGCTCAGGAATGTGACTGTCGACACGAGGAAGAAGAGGTCGACTCAGCTGATCTCCATCCTCCACGAGGCGGGTCATGCAGTGATGTTTGCCGATCCCGAATACGAGAAGACCTACCGGGACGGATACCTGAGACTCACGACAAAGAAGTCCACCAAGACTCTTCGTCACAGGATGGAGGTCCTGAGGGAGGAGATGGCGGCTTGGGACAAGGCAGAGCTCCTCATCGATTTCCTGGGAATCTCAATTGACACCCAGCGATTCCGTGATGATCGAAACCGCAGCCTGAAGACCTACGTGGAGTGGGCTGCGCAGTGACCTACCAGCTCTATGTCATCACTCACATCGGCTTCTACCCGGTTCTCAACGCGACTCCGCCCACTAAAGAGCGTGAGCTGCTTGAGAAGATTGATGACGTCCTCAGGGAGCTGAGGCCTGGGTACGGGAAATACTACACGACCATTATCATCCCTCTCACCGAAGCGGGACTTCTTGACGAAGACACTTTCAACGTGTTGAGGAAGAAGCAGAAGTCACTTCCCTGAGGATAGTTACTATCCATGAAGACAGGCTATATTTTCGATTTCGACGACACACTCGCTCACACCGAGGGATCAATCGGCGTGGCGAGGTTCCTCGACGGGGAGCCTGTCGACCCACATGAGTGGCTGGCTGAGCTTAGGATACCAGAGTCGCACGTCTTTGAGCTCCACGATTCAGGCGATAGACACGCTGCGTATCTCAGCTCAGCTGGTTTCAGGGAGTATGTTGCTGCCACGAAGTCCCAGCTGTCAGCAGGTGTTCTCAGGATTGTCGAGCCCGGGAAGGAGAGGGGCTACGATCTCGAGGACGTCATCGACTTCTCACAGATTATAGACATCGTGAATCCGACTCCGATAGGCGAGGTTGTCGCAGTCGCAAAGAGGGCCGTCCAAGACGGTCACGTTGTCGGTGTGGTGACAGGCAGGAAAGGAATGGGAACCACGGTGGGCCTTGACGGGAAGCAGCACCCGATCACCACACGCTCACAGATACAGAAGTTCCTCGCAATGCAGGGGGTTCCCGTTGCCCTAGAGGACATCTACGGTGTCGGACACATGCCGGGAACCGTGGCAAGCAACAAGGCTAGGGTCGTGCAGTCCCAGTTTATTGACAAGTACGGTGTCGACAGGGTCAAGTTCTATGACGATGACGGTCACAACCTTGACTCTGTCGCTGCTCTCGACTCCGTGGAGGTGAGAGTTAGCGTCTTCGATACCCGTCACAGCCTCTCAGGCTCCGAAGTGAAGGACATCGTCGAGATGGCGAGACGGAGAAGGAACCAGTCCCGTGACTGGTCGAGGACAAGGGAGCTCGCGAAACTCAACAGAAGATAGACTCACGGAAGTCTCGGGCATAATTAGAACATGACACATCTTCGTCTCAGGTCACTCATTAGGGAAGCCCTGCTTCTCGAGCTTCGTAATGCACCCGATAGTCCTGTCCCTTCTGGCAGGAAGTACTACGCACGTCCTATCAGGAGCGGATATGTCCTGTATTACTCTGTGGGCCCCAACAACAGTCCGCAGGCGATACCGGGGACACTCGGGTACTACTTCGATGCAACATACGTTCAAGGGTCTAGGCCTGTGCACGGCTACGATTATAAGCTCACGCCTGAGCAGATTGCTAAAGCCGAGGAACTGGTCACGCTGGGTCTCTATTCGAAATCAAAACGGAAAATCGATCACCCAGACATCAGTTTCGATTACAGGAGCAAAGACCCTCAGACAACTTCCTATAGCTGGAAGTCTCCTGCAGACGTGCCGAAGACGTACACGGACTACGGGCTTGCACTGAATGGATTTGAATATCTCCTTGTTGACACCGAGAACAGGCTAGTTAGCCTCGACTCAAGTTGGAAGGAGAATCAGACTCGTCGAGGCGGCGGCAGGCCCGGTGAGGCCTCCAGGGACAAGTCCTACGTCATGCCATCCGGTGACGTTGCTTTCACTTCTTCAGGGCTTGAACTCCAGAAGCTCCTCAAACATCTTGTTCAAGTCGATCCGAGGGTCACGCCTGACTACAAGATTGTCTCCCCTGATGACAAGTACGAGGGACAGACAATAGGTCAGGTCTCTGACGCACCGAGGACGACAGACGTGGCACTGGGCAACGCTCCCAGTAAGCTCTTCGCGTACCATGGGACCTCCACGAAGAGGTGGTCAGAGATCGAGAAGAAGGGCATGCACCCCGGCAAGTTCGAGGTCGCGTATGTCGATCAGATCCCCGGATACTCGGACAAGAATCTCTACTTCACACTCGACCCACACACAGCCGAGAATTACGCCACTCGAGCTGCTGTTTGGGACAAGGCCGCGGCTCTCATCCTGAAGGTCGAGATCCCCGACATCACCAGAATCATCCCTGACGAGGACGCGATGGGGACGTTCATTCTCAGCAGGGAGTACACGCTCACCCAGACCGAGAGAACAACTACCACCTGGGACTGGACTCTCGCCGACCCACAGGTGAAGGGAACGAAACCCGGTGATAAGATCACGATCGCAGGAGAACAACACCCTCTTAGCATCATGAAGATGCTCAGGATGGCGAACCAGACCCGAAGCGGATACGGCAAGACAGTCGAAGAGGAGCCTTCCGCAGGTCCTGAGTACGTCGACGACGCCGAGTACAGGGCTCTCATAAACGAGATCCAGCAGAAGATGGCGTCATTCCTGACGAGGAGCCTCGGTGGAGAGACCTTCGCGTACCGTGGCTGGGTTCCGCCGAAGTTCGTCAAGAAGTGGAAGGAGTACCCAAGGAAGCCGTACCCGAGAGCTGTCGATGCAGGAGGTGGGACCGGAAGGGAATACGAGGAAACTCGTCAAGCAGTCCTGAAGAAGGTGAAGCGTTTCGGTGAGAGCAGGTTGAGGGACCTCCTCCGCGGCTACCTCGCGGAGGAGACCCTCGGAATACACGGCGCTTTAATGGACGACGCCGCTCTCATGAAGTCCCTCGGCCACGGCGGGATCAAGATCAACCCCGACGGGCCCGTCACCGACGAGGAGGCCGACGCAATTGCGAAGAAACTGAAGTCTGTAGAGAGGGTGTACGCTTACTCGAGGGGGGCAGCCGCTCTCAGCAAGGCGACACAGGACGATGACTTCGAGGGTCTCCCGCCCGTCACCTACGTCGCTCCGGCGGCCCTGAGGAAATGGACTGACGCTCCGGTTCCTCGCGCACCAGACGGATCGGTCACGATCATCGGAGACAAGGACTCAGCTGTTCCGGTGAAGCAGGCATGTCAGGTCGCCAAGAACGCCGGGACTCCCCTATATGTCTACCCAGGGAAGAGCCACAAGAGTATCCTCTACACGAAGGGGGAGGTGGGAGACGACGCCTACGAGGTCGACGTCGACTCTTGCGTCTCTGATCCTGAGATGCCTGACTGGGGGCGGGAAGCCACCGGTACCGAGGAAGAGGTAGCGAAACAGATCGAGAAGATAAAGGCACACTCAAAGAACGAGAGCCTTATCCGGTCTCTCGTGAGGGCGGAGATGAAGAGATGATCAGGCAACTAATCAGGGAGATGATCATCCAGGAGGCTTCGTTGCCGCCCTCGGGATTCGCCTCGTCAACGACCCACTCTGTCGGGTGGATAAGCCCCGAGGGCGAGTACCTCTACGATCCGAACAAGCGCGACCACGGTGAGTGGGCAGCCTGGGAGGTGAGTCGGAATCCTGACATGATGAGTGACCTCATTAGGCGGCTCGAGGCAATGGCCGGCTCAGGACCGGACTTCTCGAAGATGTCACAGGAAGAGATCATGGCAAACTTCACCGAGCTCATGATGGCTGCCAATAATCCCAAGGTGAAGCTTCCAACAGGTCGATCCATCGAGGACCTCTACTACTCGTCTGCGCAGTCTGAGGTGAGGTCCACCGCCACGAAGATCCTCCTTGAGACGGGGTGGGGGAAGGTCTCCAATGCCTACTCCATGGAGTGCTGGAGGCCCACCCGAATCTTGGTGAACGCCTGGCTCGACCTCGGAATGCAGGCCGGATCGGATCCCGAGAGGTACCACAACATCTTCGATAGCAAGAAGTCTTTGGTTGAGGGAGACTGGCAGGCTATCGAGAGTTTCATGAAGAGGCTTCCATGATACGTCACTTGATACATGAGATGCTCCTCCAAGAGAAGACACTCCACGACGTCGTCCCAAAGAGAGTCAGACCTCCTGATCTCGAAGTAGATTACGAAGAGGGCGGTGGATTGCAGTACGGCAACAAGTCCACCACCGAGTTCAGGCGCGGGATTAAGAAGGATTGGAACAAGTACGCCGACATGTCATTCTTCCAGGACCCAAAGAAACTGCAGGTCATTCACTACCTCGGTCTCTATTCATCACGCAACTCACTCACAGACTACTTCCCAGAGGGTAAGGTCGTCCCAGGAAAGGTGCCTGGCATCAACTTTCCCAGCCGCAACGAGCTAAGCTGTTTCGGTTACACACCACCCGGTCCCCCTGAGGGCTACGAAGTGTATGCTACAGGTCCCTTCTTCACCTTCAAGAAGTACAGGGTCACGCTGGTTGCCACTGAGGACGCTGCAACAGAGAGGCTCAGCAAGGCTACACCCGAGGACATTGAAAGGATGAAGGGTTCAGGTCTTGCCAAGAGGCCCTATACACTGTCACGTTCAAGCACTTTCCCAATAGATGCTGAAGACCTCGAAGGTTACAACACACTGGAAGAGGTCGTCATCGACAACTGGATGGTGGACACCTGCTATGGACCAAAAGAAGAAGCTGAGTATGCAGCAGAGCTCGG
>Ga0181356_1000468_pt1 | contig 17551 bp, 17 predicted proteins | sample Fa13VDMM110SN_FD_130104 | JGI IMG/M metagenome (GOLD analysis project Ga0181356, IMG submission 130104) | Freshwater viral communities from Lake Michigan, USA - Fa13.VD.MM110.S.N | ecosystem: Environmental > Aquatic > Freshwater > Lake | place: USA: Michigan | collected 2013-09-24 | reverse complement strand
TAATTTAGTAACAAATCCATCTAATGTACCGTATGGAACAATAACATATTCTCAAATAAATCATCCAGGTAAACAATGGATCTATGAATACACATTAGCTCTAGCCTCTGAATTACTTGGACTGATTAGAGGTAAATACACAACAGTTCCAATTCCAGGAGCAGAAACCACGTTAAATGCAACAGACTTGGTATCAAAAGGAAGAGATATGCAAAAAGATTTGAGAGAGAAATTAAGATTGGATTTTGAAGACATGAGTAGAAAAGCACAGCTAGAAAGAAAACAATCAGAGAATCAATCACTAAACGATACATTAGGAAACGTACCACTTTTAATATTTTTAGGATAAAATGGCAATATTTGGAACATCAAGAGACGTAGGAACTTTTAAAGGCATATCCAAAGAACTTTTGGAAAATGTCATAAGTCAACAATGTGGTTACTACAAAGTCGTATTGTCACAAACAGAAAATAACATATACGGAGAAGCTAAAAACAAATACTACGTAGGACCAGTATTGTTAAATTGCTTAATAGAAAGAGGTGATTTTTCTTTCGATCAAACCGATTTTGGTCCTGATACAAAAAGACCTGTTACATTTAGATTTTTAAGAGATCATTTAGTGACAGCTAATGTTCATTGCGAAGTTGGAGACGTCGTTATGTATAACGAAGTTTATTATTTAGTAGACAATGTAAATGAGAATCAACTAATACTCGGTAAAGACCCAGATTATACATACTCTTCAGGTTTAGAGAACTTTGGATCTTCATATTCGATTATACTCGTGTGTCATTATGCATCTCCTGATTCTTTAGGCATTACTCAACAACGAATTTAAAACTATGGCAACTCAATCTACCAGACCAGAAAACAGACGAGAGTTTATGAATAAGTTAGTGGTGCCATATGATGCAAAATATGGAAACCCAAACGATGTTTTTAGCGAACCATACAAAGCTGGTCAACCTGAAAACAATAGATCTCTTGAAATATCATTAAAAAATGATGATGATAAAGATTTTTCAGTAGGGATAAAAGATATAAACGAGGCGGTTAATTACTATTTTACAAATGTATTAAAATTATCAGTAGCGCAGAACAACACAAAAGTTCTTGTGCCAGTTATATACGGATCTGCAGAGAATTGGAAAAGCGTGCAATCAGATGGATATTATAGAGACGCAAACTCAAAATTGATGGCTCCATTGATAATGTTTAAAAGAACTAATCTAACGCAAAATAGAGGATTAGGCAATAAATTAGATGGAAATCAAGTTAAAAATACTCAAGTATTTGAAAAAACATTTACTAGAGCAAATGCATATAGCAACTTCAAAGCTCTTAATAATAGAGTACCCCAAAAAGAATACATTGTAGTAGCAACCCCCGATTACGTTACCGTGCAATATAGCTGTATAATCTGGACGAATTTTATAGAGCAAATGGATAAACTCGTAGAGTCATTGAACTACGCATCACGATCTTATTGGGGTGATCCAAATAAGTTTCAATTTTATAGTGCGATAGATTCTTTTGAAGATGCTACGTCTTTTACCGCAGGAGATGATAGACTTATTAGAAGTAATTTTACTTTGACTTTGAATGGATGGCTCATACCAGATACTATGAATAAGACTCTTTCAGTGGCAAATAGAGCGTATGGAGCTTCTCAAATAATTTTTGGTTTAGAAACTGCAAACAGCTTAGAAACATTTGAAGCAATACAAAATAAGCCGCAAAGTAAAAAACTTACCAGCGTAATAACAGCAGATTCTCAAAATATTGTAATTAATCAATCAACAGGAGGAACATTGGATCCAGCAACACTAGTATATTTAAATACGACTAAACAACTTACCGGAACATTTGTAAATAACACAACTTGTACTTTCCCTGCAGGATTTTTGTTGGCACCAACAGGATTGCCTGCTACTTCTGTTGATAACTTTACATTTTTCTGTAATGGTCAATTGATAGAAAAAACAGCGATAACAAGCTTTACACAATCAGCTGGAGTAAGTACTCTAGTTATAGATGTAGCTCAATTAGGATTTGGTTTTGATGCGGCTGATGAGATAATAGCAATAGGAAAATTTAGTTAACAAATAATTATATAAGATGTCGATATTAAAAAGCAAACAATTGAGTGGATCGCTAGATGTTACAGCATCTTATGCAACTACTGCGTCTTTTGCTTTGAATGGAGGTGGATCAGCGACATTAGGATCAAATTTAACATCGAATGTTACCGTAGGAGCTTTAACTCCAACAACGTATGCGGCTGGAACTTCTCTAGAAACTATTTTTAGAGCAATGCTTATTACATATATACCACCAACATTAACTTCATTAACTATACGAAATGGAGGTTCTACAATATCAATAGCTGACAGAGATGTAGGTAATTCATTTGTATTTAATACAGCGTCTTTCTCAGCTACTGCAGATAATCCAACATCAATATTCCCATTAAGTTCTAGCTTCACAGCATCAGGAGCAGATGTTGGAACTATAACACAATATTTTGGAGATAATGTATTATCTACCACTAATGTTCGTAGTGTAGGAGCTAATTATACTGTAAATAGAGCTACAATAGAAGGATCAGTTACCTTTACGGTACGAGGTAGACGGTCAGATACATTAGCTTTTATTACTAATGCAACAACATCTATTAGTTTTAGGTGGAGAAATTATTTAGCCGCTAGTGCAACAATAATAACAAACAATGCAACAGCTCAAACGGTAATAAATACAGGACTTGTACAAGCCGATTTGAATACAGGTAAAGCTTGGGATCCAGTCTGTACAGTAGCTAATGATACTGTAGGAAATTACACATATATACTATATCCTGCATCATATGGTGATTTAACGGATATTAAACAAAACGGAGCGTTATCAGTGTTAAATGCTTTTACTAAATTAGGAGACTACACAATAACAAATGCTTATGGAGCTTCTATATCTGTAAGAGTAGATAAGTCAAACTCTGATAAAGCTTTTGCAAGTGGAGTAGAATTAAATATAACTTAAAAATTTTTAACCATGCCAGTATTTTATCCAGATATACTAGAACACAATAATAGTAATAGAGCATTAGTTGATATCACAGAATTAAGAGGTAATGCATATCCAATAAATCAATTATCAGATACGGGAAGTATTCCTACAGATAAAAGAAAAATTGGAGCTATTGTATTTGTTACATCGTCAGGTGCATTTTATGGTTTTAGTGGAACATCATCATCACTTTGGAATGATCCAACTAAATGGGGAAGTTTAGGAGGTGGCGGCGGAGGAGGAGATATAACTGCAGTAACAGCTGGAACAGGATTATCTGGAGGAGGAAGCTCAGGAGATGTAACATTATCAAATGCAGGCGTGATAAGTATAACAGCAGGAGATGGAATTAGTGTTAATTCAGCTACTGGAGATGTAACTATAACAAATAACGCTCTTCGTATAGGTCCTTCTTATCAACAAGTATTATTTATTTTTAGCCAAACCGGATCAAATCATCCTACATTCGGTGGTGACCCTTTAGTAAATACAACTGGCGCTAATTTTACATTTAAATATGGCGGAACTCCTGGACTTTATAATCTTTCATCAAATGCTGCTCTATTTACTACTGACAGAACAGCCGTATACCTAACACCGGGATATAAAGTAGAAACATTTACTAATAATAAAAAATATTTAGTTTGGTTTGAAATAAAAGATGAATCACGTATTAATATTCATTCATACGACCTAGGAGTGGTGGCACCAGCAGATAGTGTTTTTGAAAATGCAACTTTAGACATTAAAATATATTAATATAATGCCAGCAATAAAATACACAATACTAATAGAACAAAGCGCAACATTAAATTTATCTACTACAAAGATAAACTACTCGAAATAAAAATAAATCATTACATTATAAAATGTTACAAGCTACCCAAATAAAATGGAATGAAGCTCATAATCTATGGAGCGATTTCAAATTAGGGGATTTGTACACACAGTATCTCTTTGACACGTATGGAATAACAGTAGAAGCTGGAGGTCGTGTAATATGGAATCATGTACTAAGAGTTATAGAAGTAGAAATAACTATTCCATTTGGCGGCGCAGGAGACGATTTTGGTTATTTAGCCAAAGAAAAGAAAAAAGCGAAAAAGAAGATAAAGCTGATATTTATAATGGGTGATGTTCGTAAAGATGAAACAAAAGAATTCAATGATACAATATCTGCCAAAATAGTTTCCGATATTCAAAATAAAATAGAGGAGAAATTAGAAACAAAAATATCACTTAGCGATGTACAAATTATTAAAGGATAAAAACAACGAGTTTCAGTGTGAAATCAGATTAGAGGGTGCAAGTGCAAAAGATGCAAAAGCAAGACTTTTTTTAGAAGCAGATGGTTGCGAGTATGTATTCAAAGGCCGGATTGAAGGAGAGAGATGCTTGATTCCTATGGGAAAATTAAAGAAGTATCAAAATCTTTTAGAATCAGGCAAGATAAGATTAGAAATCATTGCAGAAGATACAGTTTTTGTTCCTTATGAGAGTGATTATGAATTAGATCAAGAGAAGAAAGTAACAGTAGAAGTGATTCAAAAAGAGTACACACCAAAGAAACCAATTGTAGAAGTAAAAGTAAAGGAAGAGCCAAAATCTCAACCTAAAAAGAAAGACAAATTAGATCCAGTAAAAGAGATCAAATCATATTTAAAAGAATCATCTAATTTCGATGGATCTTTACGTAGCTTACAAAGAGTAATAAAAGATCCTACAAATAGAAAATTTATAAATAGAGTTTGCGAAACATTTAAATTAGAAAAAAAACAAGTGTTAAAGCAAATATTAAACTAAGTTATGAATAATGGCAATACCTTCATTATTAGATTCCTACATCGATGAAACCTATCAACGGTTAGTTCAAACTGCTGGTGGAACTGAATTTGCTGATGGTTTAGGAAATCCAATTACATTTGGCACTACAAATACAGGATCGCTGTTATTAACAGCCTCTGTCTCTCTCAACACAATTGAATTTACCAAAGGAGATAATACTAAGTTTAGTATTACAGTAGATACAGGATCAGGCGGTAGCATAAGTGGTGATTACGTTACTACAAGTTCATTTAATGCTTTTACTAGCTCAGTAGTTACAACAGCTAGTTTTAATAGTTTTACACAGTCCTACAATACCGGTTCATTTAGTGGATCATTTATAGGAAATTTAGTTGGAACAGCAACAACAGCATCACACGCTGTTAATTTTACTATAGAAAGCACATTAACAATAGATCAAACACTGACTGACTATCACGTAACTGTAGCCGATGCACCTACAACTTGGGGTATATTTGAAAGAGCGACAGGATCATACACAGCAGCTATAGGTAAGTATACAATATATAGCGGTACAAATGCAAGAGCTGGAGAGTTTATGACAGTGTGGAATGGAACAACAGTAAATTTTACTGACGTAGCAACAACAGATATAGGCTCAACAGCTAATCTAACACTACAATCATCTTTATCAGGTGGGAATATAAGAATAGATGCAGTAGCAGCTTCATCAGGACCTTGGACAATAAAGATGCTTGTTACATATTTATAATAGAACTATTAGTTGGATAGTGAAAACTAATTAAACATGGCAATACAAATAAGTAATCAAGCCGTTATTACGGCAAGCACTAATATTACGGTAGATAGTGCAAAACCAGGATTTAATTTTATATTTAATCAAGAATATGGAAGTTCGAATCTAACTATAATCAGTATTGATGGATTTACAAGCAATCCATCTTTTACTCCAACTTCAAACGCATTTACATTTAACTCAAAAGGCTCACCAATTGGTACAATAACATTTAGTTATACAGCAACATCGCCGGTAGCCATTACACTAACTAACGAATTAATACAAAATGATGTTGTGATACAATCGATTAGTGAACAAATCAGTATACAACGTACATTCACCTTTTCCCCAATTATAGTAGGAGTAGGAGATATAATACAAATAAGAACATATTTCGCAGATTAAAATATTTATAAAGAATGGCAAATGAATTTGTAGCAAAGAATGGATTAATATCTCAGAACAATACAATAGTGACAGGATCCCTGACAACAACAGGGCTACAAGTAGCAAAAGCCGGTACATCGGGATTTGCACATAGGACGACTGATTATATTGCTGGTACGACTGGTACCAGCCTATTTACGTCTTTAGGAACTGCAACAGGTAATACGTACGGTATTATATCAGTAAGAACATCCGGAGGATCAAGCGCAGCTGCAGATTTAATTTTAAATTCAAATGGAAGCGGAAGAGTAGCGATAGGAACAAGTAAAACATCGGCAAATGCAACGCTAGATGTTTTTGGAAATGCGATTATAACAGGCTCATTGACTGTATCCACGACATCAGATATTCCGTTACGAATTAAAGGCGGTACGGGAACATTACTATCAGTATCGAGTAGCACAAGTGAAATATTTAAAATATCAGATACATTCTCACCTAACTTATTCACAGTATCAACAGGGAGTATAGATGTATTTAATATAGATAACACAAATAGTGTAAGAATATCAGGATCTCTTACAGTAACTGAGTTAACAGCTAACAGAGCACTAACAACAGACGGTAATGACTTATTAGTATCAAGTACAACAACTGCTACTGAATTAGGATATCTAAGCGGTGCTACATCATCAATACAACCTCAATTGTATTCCAAACCTATAGATGTACCCAAAGCTTGGCAAACAATGGGCTCCACTATAAAAGCTCAAAATTTAGGATATCAAGCAATACCGAATATAACAGTAAGTACAGCACTAACCAATCAACAATTAAGATTGCAAGCAGTATATTTACCCCAAAGTCAATCTATAGCAGGAGTCAAGTGGTGGCAAACAGTAAACCAATCAGGACATACACCAAGTAATTACAATGGAGTTGGATTATATACGGTATCAAATGGTACATTATCATTGGCCGCATCCTCATCAAATAGTAGTACGGTTTGGACACAAGGAGCTAATAAAATAAATTCAGCATCTTTTGCTACATCTTACCCAGCGTCAGAAGGCATGTATTTTGTAGGACTACTTTATTCTGTAGCAACTGCCGGTACCGCTCCAACATTTGGATTTACTGCTAACGTAGTTAGTACACTCCTCCTAACAATGGACTTTACAAATAGTGAAAAAATAAATTCATTATTAGGTAGCCAAACAACACTCCCTTCACCATTAGCTATGAGTACAACAACAGGCGCTCAAGCGGCAATGTGGGTAGGCTTATTTTAAAATATTAAATTAACAACTATGAATTATTTAAGAATACAAGAAATCAATTTTGGAGAAGTACAAGAAAAAAAAGCAAATGCTATTGTATGGAATGTCACTTCTTTAATGAGAAATTCAACCACGGCAACAGCTAATTGTTCATTAATTTTTGTAACTCCTGATGGAGGAACAATAGAATCAAATTACTATTTTAGTATGGAAATTCCTGAAAACATACTACAAGCGTGGGGAGCAGATGATAGCGTAATAGATGATTTTGTATTAACATACTCGCCATTATTTATAAAAGACGAAAACTACGGTCGAGTAGTTTAGAATATATTTTTAAAAGTGTAAATTTTCTTTATTTACATATATTTATAATAAAAACAATTTATGGCACTATTTATCATTTGCGTATTAGCTATTATTTTATTGGGAATTTATGTTACAGTAAAAACAAAACCCGTTAAAGCTCATGAACCTACAAGTTTACCAACTCCAATTGAAATCGAAGAGGAGCCAAGTCCAAACACTGAAATAGATTTAGGCGTTCCTGATCCACCAAAAATGCAATTGCCTATCAGCAATGTCACTGATGATAAAAAATTAGAAAATCAAGAAAAACCAAAAAGAAAATACGCAAAGAAAAAAACAACTACAAATAAATAGTCATGGGAAAAATCACAGAAACTGAATTAAAAAGAATAGATATGGTAAGACAAGATGCTTTAGAAGTTGCATCTAGTTTAGGAGAATTAACATATCAAAAAAAAGTTATAGAGATTCAAGAAGACGAAATAAAAGCTCAGATAATAGAAATCAAAAAAAGAGAAGCTGAATTATTTGAAGAATTAAAAACAAAATATGGCAATGTGACAATAAATATAGAAACTGGAGATTTTAATTAATTTTTACGAAAAAAGTCTGATATTTATAAACAGATCAAAAAATTAAAAAAAAACTAAAACAAAATGGCTGAAACATTAATATCTCCCGGTATTCTCTTAAGAGAGAACGATTTGAGTCAGATTACAGCAGGTCCAGTAACAGCAGGCGCTGCATTATTAGGCCCAACGGTAACTGGTCCAGTAAACATTCCAACAGTAGTAACTTCTTATTCTGAATATAAAGCAGTATTTGGAGCTTCTTTTATTTCTGGAGGAACGAACTACGAGTATCTAACGAGCATGGCAGCTTTAAACTATTTCGAACAAGGTGGAGACTCTTTGTTGGTTACTAGAGTTGCTTCAGGTTCTTATACAGCAGCAACATCAAGTGTTGCATCGAGCGTAGGATTATCTTTCGCAACAGCGAGTATATCTTTAGCGCCATTCGTAGCATCTCAAGGGCCAATAACAATTGTAACTGACAGAGGCGCAGCAACATTTAATTTGTCAGGATCTTCAGAACAAATTGTTTTCAATAATGTTACATCATCTATTAACTCGAATTCACAAGCAAATGTAACAGCATCTTTCACTACTCCTAATTTAGTATTAACATCTAAAACAATAGGAGCATCTTCAAATACTTACTACGTAGTGAATGGATTGAATAACACTGTTACTCAATTTGGAAGCGGATCATCAACAACTTCTTTTATTCTTGAAAGCTTAACAGCTGGAGATATAATGAATAACTATAAAGTTGGGGATACAATTGCAAATGGAGCATTACCATCTGGATCTTCTGCAAATATTCGTTGGGAAGTAGTATCTTCAAACTCTGGCTCTGGTCAATTTAGTTTGATTATACGCAGAGGAGACGATAACAATACAAATACAACAGTGTTGGAAACATGGAATAACTTATCGATGGATCCAAATCAACCTAACTACGTAGCATACGTAATTGGTGATATGACAGAAACAAGATTAACTGACGAATTTGGAAATTCATATCTTCAAGTTAGCGGATCTTACGCAAACAAATCTAGATATGTAAGAGTAAAAGAAGTAGTATTACCTACAGCAAACTATTTTGATCAAAACGGAAAAATTCAAGCTGCGTATACAGGATCTATCCCAACTTTAGGATTTGGTAGCACTTATGGAGCATTTAGCGGTGGCACAGGCGCTGTATGGGGATCTTATTTAAAAGCCAAACTTAATATGTTTGAAGATATTCCTTCAGTAGAATCTACTTACGATCAACCAATAAGAAATATTCAAGGCGTATTCCCAGGAGATTATACAAATGCATTAAATCTATTACAAAATTCTGACGCATATGATTTCAATATTGTCTACGCGCCAGGTTTAAATAACCAAAATGCTTCTGCAACTATATTAGGAATAACTACATTAGCTCAAAACAGAGGAGATTGTATCGCAGTAGTTGATATGACTGCTTATGGACAATTATTAGGAACTGCAGCAGCAGAAGCATCATCATACGATAGCTCTTACGCAGCAACATACTTCCCTTGGTTACAAGTTAGAAGTAGAGAAACTGGTAAAATGAATTTTGTACCACCATCAACTATTATACCAGCAATATACGAATATAACGATAAAGTATCAGCTGAATGGTTTGCACCAGCCGGTCTTAACAGAGGTAATTTGGCAACAGTTCTTCGTCCTGAAAGACGTTTAGGACTAACTGAAAGAAACTTTCTATACAATGCTAAGATCAACCCAATCGCAGCATTCGCCGGAGTTGGAACAGTTGTATATGGTCAAAAAACTCTACAAAATAAATCAACATCTCTTGACAGAGTAAATGTTAGAAGATTATTGATATCATTGAAGAGATATATTAGAAACGTTTCAGAAACTCTAGTTTTCGAACCAAATACTCAAGTAACTCGTAATAAGTTCTTGAATCAAGTTAATCCATATTTGGAATACGTACAACAAAAGCAAGGTCTTTACGCTTTCCAAGTAATTATGGATGATACAAACAACACTCCTGATGTAATAGATAGAAACCAATTAGTTGGAGCCATCTACTTACAACCTACAAGAGTTGCAGAATTCATTCAACTTGATTTCAACATCTTACCAACTGGAGCATCATTTGGCGGATAATAACTAGAAAAAACAAACAATGAACGATAAAACAAGAATCAGAATTGCTGTGCCAGCTCACTTATACGAAAGCGTAAAAAAACAATTAAGTATAAAGGAAGCTAAACAAAACTACGGATCGGGATATATGCCCGTAAAAGAGAAGAAAAACAGCTCTTCACCAAAGCCTAAAAAAGAAGGATTTGAAACTGGAGTTGGATATAAAGCTGGTCAACAGAGTCCTAGTGGAGATCAAGATACCGAAATGACCATGGAAAAACGCATGGCTAAAATGGAAAAAGCTATCATGGAAATGCACAAGGCGATGATGTCCAACAAACCAGTAGAAGAAGAAAAAAAATCTGATTCAGAAGAAGAAAAAGAAGAAGAATAATATTAATAACACGATATTTATAAAAAATTAAAATCGAAATAAAATGGCAGTATTAGATCCAAATGAAATAATGTTTACGGCGTTTGAACCCACGGTAAATAACAGGTTCGTAATGTACGTAGACGGTATACCATCATACCTAATCAAAAAAGCAGATGCACCAGGCGTAACATTGAATGAAATCAAATTAGATCATATCAATGTATATAGAAAGCTAAAGGGCAAAGCAGAATGGAAAAACATAACTCTATCTCTTCACAACCCAATCTCTCCTTCAGGTCAGCAAGCTATAATGGAATGGGTTCGTCTACACCACGAATCTGTAACAGGTCGCGATGGATATTCTGACTTTTATAAGAAAGACGTTAGTTTATCTATACTTGGTCCGGTTGGAGATATTGTATCAGAGTGGATCATTAAAGGAGCTTTTATTCAAGAAGCAGCTTTCGGAGCTTACGATTGGTCGAGCAGTGATCCTACAGAGTTGACAATGACTCTATCAATGGATTATTGTATCTTAAACTTCTAATCAAGCACAACATACAAAAAAATAAGCCTTCCACTTGGAAGGTTTTTTTTATTTAAAAAATATATGTATGTATATTTATAATAAAAACAATTTATGGCAGAATTAAAAATTCCAACAGAGACAATCGAACTTCCTTCTAAAGGATTGGTTTATCCAAAAGAAAATCCACTTTCTTCGGGAAAAATTGAAATGCGTTACATGACAGCAAAACATGAAGACATTTTAACTAATGCAAACTATTTAAAGCAAGGTATCGTTTTTGATAAGCTCCTGCAGTCCCTAATCGTATCAAAAGTAAACTTTAATGATATAGTAATAGGAGACAAGGACGCTATCCTAGTAGCCGCCAGAATCTTAGGATACGGCAAGGACTATCAAATTCAATATCCGAATCCAAATACTGGCGAATCAGAAGATTATACAGTTGATTTGACTCAAATCAGAGACAAAGAACTTGATTTATCTTTGTACAATAACAAAAATGAATTTGAGTATACCCTACCTAATTCAGGCAACACAGTAACTTTTAAATTACTTACTCATGCTGATGAAAAAAGAGTGGAAGATGATATCAATGCAAACAAAAAGTTAAACATCTCTAGTCAAACTACTTCAAAATTAAAGTACAGTATTACATCAGTTAACGGAGATACTGATATGAAGGCGATTAGATCTTTTGTGGACGAATACTTATTGGCATCCGATGCCAGAGCGCTTAGAGATTATATGAAAAAAGTTGCTCCCGGACTAGATATGACATTCACCTTTGTGGGATCAGACGGATACACAGAGGAGGGTGTAGAAATTCCAATCGGGTTTTCATTTTTTTATCCAGCACTCTAATCACAGATCTAATATATTCAAAGAGATTCATGAGATTTGTTTTCACGGTAAAGGAGGCTATTCGTGGAATACTGTGTATAATATGCCAATCTGGTTACGAAAGTACACTTTCAACGAAATAAAAACTTTCTATGAAAAAGAAAGAGAAGAGTATGAAAAAGCATCAGGTAAAAATACCTTAACTGCAGACAGTGGAAAAGAGAAGTTTGCAAACAATGTCAAACCTTCTACAAAACCAATAGAGGTGCCTGCGTTTGTTTCCAAAGTGAAATCAAATACTAAAAAATAATTTGTGTGAATATTTATTGTTAAATACTTTTGATGGCTGAAGACGCACCTAAAATACCGGAGGATTCGAAAGATTCTATTAAAAATAAAGAAAAGTTAGTTGAACTTCAAAAAAAACTCGTAGAGTTAAAAAAGGAAGAGCTTCAGCTATCAAAAGATATTGACAAAATTGCCAAAGACAATAAAAAGGGTCAAGAAGAGCTTCAAAAGCTCATGAATGAAAATAAAAAAACCGCAGATCAGGTATTAAAGCAAAAGAAACAAATACAAGATCAAGATAAGCAGAATAAAAAAGCGACTGAAGAAATTATTGGTTTAGAAAAAAGTATTTTTCAATCTCAATCAAAGAGACTAGCAAGTCAAAAAGATATAAATAAGTCAGTAGGACTTGGAGTTAGTATACTCAAAGACGCAAATAATCGACAAGAAAAGCTAGTAAAGTCAATAACTGGGGAACAGAACGCAACCAATCAACTAAACAAAAACAAACAGATTTCGATAAATCTGAAGAATCAGGAGTTAAAAATTTCTGAAAAACTTAGTAGTGTAACTAAAAAACTACAGATTCCACCTGATCCAAAACAAGCTAAAGCATATTTAGTTTTTAAACAAAAAGAGCTAGAGCTAGAAAATAAGATAAACGATCAAAAAAGGATTGTTCCAAAGGGAGATAGTGAACAAATAAAACAAAGAATATCTGCGTTAAATACGGAATTAACTACAATAAAGAAAGTGTACGAAGAGAAAAAGAAAACTCCTCCAGCGCCTAAATTACAGATACAAACACCAGTTAAAAAACCGGAATTACCAGCAAAAAAAATAATTGAGAGTAAAATTCCTTTACCTCCAATTAAAAGGCCAGTGACATCGCTTCCTTTACCGCCTATTAAGAAGCCTATAACTCCTTTACCGCCAATTAAAAGACCTGTAACGCCTCTACCACCTATTAAGAAGCCTGTAACATTGCTTCCACTACCACCAGTTAAGAAGCTTGCAACACCACTTCCTTTACCTCCCGTTAAGAAGCCAGTAATGCAACTTCCACCTGCACCTCCGCCTGTAAAAATGCCAGAGGCGCCTAAAGTGGATGTGTCAAGCATAGAAAAAACAGTTAGCGCTAAAAAACAAGAGTTAGATATTGTACAAAAAGTAAATTCTGCGAATAAACAAGTTCCACCAAAGCAAGATAAAAAATCTTTGATGGACTACGTTTCAGAGTTAACTAGATTCTTGGGTATAAAAAAACAAATAAATAAAGAGAGTAGTGTAGTTCCTCCTAAACCTAATATTAAAGAAGCTCAAGAATACTGGGAACAAAAGAATAAGGAACTTGCAATTATAAAAAAGATAAATGAGGCGAAAAAAATTATTCCTAAAGGCGATGGAGATCAAATCAAAAAAAGAATAGTAGATTTAACAGTCGAATTAGCGTCAGTTAAAAAAATATACGACGAAAAAAAGAAAATACCTTCTACACCAAAATCAGCAACTGCCGCTAAGATAGTTCCGCCGGCTCCAAAACCGATTCAAGGAAAACCAATTCCAATGAATCCTACGCCAGTAAAGGCGATGCCTCAAAAAGAGGCGACTAAAACTATTGTGTCGTCTTCTAAGCCAATTGAAGCCAAAGTTATAGCACCTAAACCTGTCGAAGTAAAAGTCATAACTCCTAAACCTGTCGAAGTAAAAGTCATAACTCCTAAACCTGTACAAGTAAAAGCCGTAGCTCCAAAACCTGTGCAAGTAAAGGCTATATCACCTAAGCCGGTACAAGTAAAAGCCGTAGCTCCTAAACCTGTCGAAGTCAAGGCGATGCCAACTAAACTTGTTCCACCAAAACAAGTAAAACCCGTAGTTAGCAGTGTTCCTGTTTTTAATAAACCCAAGCCTGCAGTTAAAACACCAACAATAAAAACTTCACCGATTCCTAAAAAAGTCGAAGAAGTATCTGTTGTAAAAAAAGTTTCTGAAAAAACAGAAACAAAACCAAAAGCACCAGCTGAAAAATCAATGGCAGCAAAAGCCATTCCAGCGCCTGTGCAAGCTAAAGACACTACGAAAAAACCTGCGCCAAAACCAACGGCTGCAACAGCTACACCAAAGCCAGTAAAACAAGCTGAGCCTAAGCAAAAAAAAGTCAAACAAACAAAACCTGAGTCGATTACTCAAGAAATGAATGTTGAAGCTAACATAGACACTAAGCCTCTTGACAAAGGATTGACTTTGATTGATGCAATGAAGCAATCAAATAAAGATGATATTAAAACTCTATTAGAAAAAAATAGAGTAATGACTGAAGGCTTAAAACTAGTACAACAGCAACAAAACATATCTATAGGACGCAAAAGACAACAGAGAGAAGAGCTATTGCAGTTGATAGAAAATAATAAAGAAAAAATAGTTGAATTAGGAATAGATAAACAGTCAGAGAAATCAATATTAAGAAATCAAAAAAAACAGACAAAAAAATCAGAAGCTTCTGAGGTAAAAAAACCAGGTGCAAGTAAAGAAGATAATCAAACTAGTTCAAAAACTTCCGTATCAAATAAAAAAGAAAGAAATTTACTAGATCAACAAGATCTAAATACATCCAGAGATATGGCTGCCACAGCTGAAAAAGTTATGAAAGCTGAAGGTGGAGTAAATGCGCAGTCTAAAGAAACTGTAAAAACTCTATCTAGTGTAATTAAACAGAGAGAGAGAATAGAAGCCGCCATATTAGCATCAATTGCAGACGCTCAAGATTTAGAAACGCTAGAAAAAGATTTAACAAAAACCGCTCAACAAAAATTAATAGCAGAATCAAAGATTGTTGATATTATAAATCGACAAGGCGCCTCTCTCCAAGAAATGGAGACGTTCTATCAAGAGCATTTGGACGCTCTAGAGCAAGAAAAAGCTGCAAATGATAACGTATTGGCTGCAAAATCTAAATTGTCAACGCTTAAAGGTAAAGAGGCTAGAGATCAACAAAAAATAATAAAAGATTTAGAACTTGAATTAGATATTGCTTCAGCAAATGTTATAGCTCACCAAGATTTATTGGATTCTAATAAAGCGGAATATATAGCGGCAAAACAAGTTTTATCAGAATTAAATAAATCAGAAGATGCGTTAAAGAGACAAAAGAAGCATCAAGAAGATATAAATAAAAGAATGGGTCTCGCAGGAGACGCGATGAAACTATTCGGTGGAGTACTTGATAAATTAGGTGTAGGATCTTTCTTAAAAATGGATAAGATACTAGATTCCATGAGAAAGAAAGCCGAAGATGGAGGAAACAGATGGAAAGTACTTGGAGCCGGAATCTCTCAAGGCTTCAAAAATATAGGTTCATATTTAAGTGATCCTTTGGTTGTATTGACTGGCATGGTTGGTATAGTTACAAAATTAGTAAAATTAGCTACAGCGTATCAGTCGAAAACATTTGAAATAGGTAAAGATTTAGGAGTCAGTGTAACAAGGGCTGGAGAATTAAGAGCTAAAACAGAAAGCTTGGCCAATCAAAATGGTAAGTTGGCTTTGACAAGTAGTCAAATTCTCAAGACCTACAAAGACATGAGTGATACTCTTGGTATGATGGCTCCAGAGAATGAAGAGTTTCTACAGACAAGTACCATGTTAGAAAGGCGTATTGGTGCTAGTGCGGAGAGCATGCTTGAATTACAACTCTATTCTGCCAAAACCGGTAAGACTATGATGGATAGTTATGCATCAGTAGTGGGAACCGGCAAAGCTGAAGCAGCCAGACTAAAAGTTGCAATGTCTGAAAAACAGATATTAGACGCAGTGTCTAAATCCTCTGCAACTATACACTTAAATTTCAAAGGCAGTCTTGCAGCCATGTCTAAAGCAGTTGTTCAAGCTCAAAAAATGGGTTTAAGTTTAGACAAAATCAATAAGATGGGTGAAGGCATGCTAGATTTTGAAAGTAGCATAGCTAAAGAGATGGAAGCCCAGTTGCTTACAGGAAAAAATATAGACATGTCAAAAGCCAGACAATTGGCTCTTGATGGAGATACGAATGGTCTTATGCAAGAACTCAACAAGCAGATCGGAAGTCAAGCTGAGTATGAAAAAATGAATACGATCCAAAAACAAGCCTATGCAGAAGCATTAGGAATGTCGAAGGATGAGATGGATGAGATGTATCATGCGCAAGCCAAAGCTACTTCGCTTGGAGCAATGGCAAGCGAAACTGCGTCAAAACAATATGAATACTTACTCAAACAAGGTAAAACTCACGAAGAGATATCTAAAATACTTGGAGAAGATGCCGCAAAAGATGCACAAAAAGCATCTGTAAATGAAAAGATGGCAGCGACTATGGAAAGAGTTCAAGAAGCCATAGGTCAAGCTACTCAAAAACTTATTCCTACTATTGAAAAAGTAGCAAATTGGTTGTCGAATACAAAAAATATAGAGCATATAATAGAGAATATAATTGTTGGAGCTAAAGTACTTGCCGGTCTTTTTGGTGTATGGAAAGTTGCTCAAATGGCTACATATCTATCCAAACTTGGACAAGTAACTGCTGAGCAAACACAACTGAGTCTTCAAACTAGACAGGTCGAGGCATCTGAGGCGCAGGTGATACTAATGCAACAGCAACAAGCTGGATTAACTCAACAAGCTAGCACTCAAGGTGTGATAAATGCAGAAAAACAAACTAGCGTTGGCATAACTGGAGAACAAACAGTTGCAGAGAGTGCAGTACAAGCTATCCAAACCTCAGAAGTTGTAACAGAAGGATCTAAAAACATGGCGAAAGAGACTGGATTGGCGATAACTGGACAAACAGGAGTTGCTGAAAAAGTAAATGATGTTACAAAAAAAGCACAACTAGGAACAGAAAAAGTGTTAGGAATGAATAAAAAAGCAAATCTTACCACTACGAAAGTTCAAGATATTACAGAGAAAACTATATCAGCAACCAAAAGAACTCAAATAGCGCTATCAGCTGTAGAAGGAAATAAAGAAAAAAAGAATGCAGGATTCAGTATAGCCAACGCCATTGCAAAAGTAACAGGCGGTTCAGGTATGCTAGGTCCAGGAGCTCTGATAGTTGGAGGATTAGCGGCAACAATGCTTTTTGGATATCTAAGTAGTGTAGGTGGAGACAGTGGCGGTGGAAGTGGATCATCACCAGCAGCAGCTAGTATTGTACCAGCGTCTTC
>Ga0181356_1000461_pt1 | contig 17627 bp, 18 predicted proteins | sample Fa13VDMM110SN_FD_130104 | JGI IMG/M metagenome (GOLD analysis project Ga0181356, IMG submission 130104) | Freshwater viral communities from Lake Michigan, USA - Fa13.VD.MM110.S.N | ecosystem: Environmental > Aquatic > Freshwater > Lake | place: USA: Michigan | collected 2013-09-24 | reverse complement strand
GTATTTACTTGCCTTTGGTTTTGGTTTAATTTTAGGTCTATAAGGCGTTTTTGGTGTTGTTGGTGTAATTGTCGGTGTAATTGTTGGTGTAATTGTAGGTTGATTCATTTCAACCCCACCACCATTAGCAAGTATTTGATTTTTATTTAAGTAATCATCTAATTCTTTTAGATTATCAAATGTTTTGCTATCTAAATATCTATTATAATTAGGAGTATAAGATGAAATAGTAACAGATTTTTTACCAATTACTGCTTTTTTAGTTAATCTATTATGAGTTAATTCGTTTGATGGTGCGTTAATTTTTTGACCAAATTGAGAATCTTTTAAAATTCTTTCTGCAAATTTTTCAAAACCTAACTTATCTTCCATTTTTTTATACCATTCAACTTTACTCATTTTACTACCATCTTTCATAGTAAAATAATCATAAACCCCACCACCATTTTCGTATTGCCTGTCTTTTTTATTAAAATAATAGTAAGCAATTAACCCCACTACCCCAAGTCCAACTGCACCTGCGATTAAACCACCAACGGCATATTCTTGAAATTCTTCGGAATTATATTGTCCATTACTCAACAAATAAGTAATAAAGTCATATTCTTCTGTCGTAATATCCGTACCATCTTCATTTTCAATAAATAAAGCGTAATATTTTTCGATACCTTTTTCAAAGTAATCTCGGTCTTGTTCGGGATAAGTAGATTCCCAACCACCAAAAGAAATTGGGTAATAAATACCATAAACTTCATTTGCTTTTTTTAGAATATTTCCAATAGTATCGCTTTCATTTTCAACAATATAACCACTATCGGAAAAATCGCTTACTTCACGGCTATCTTCGGTTGTTTCTTGAAAAGTAATTGAATACTTAAATAATCTACTTTGACTAATTAAAGGTTGCATATAACTATGATTTTTGTTTAAAATAAACGGCTACACCGACAAGGACTATTAAAACCCCTATTCCGATATATAAATTTCGTTGAGATGATTTTTTATTTTGTTCTGCTTGTGCCAAAGCCGTTCTAAGTTGATTTTGTTGCATTGATTTATCTTCCAATCTTTCAGTATCATATTTGGCAACTATTGGACTTGAACAAGCATCAAATTCTGCTTTTTTCTTTTTTGAACCCCTACGTTTTCCGCATTGTGCTTCAACTAATTTAATTACTTCTAATTTAGATGCTTCTTTTGTGGCACTTGCAGTAGCAAATTGTCCTGCACCTTGCGTTATTTGACCTGCACCCTGCACTATTGCACCTACATCAACGACATTTGAAAACATTTCATCATCAAAATTTTCAAATATTTCCGAATTTTCAAAGTAATTATTCATACTATTTAATTTTCGTAAAATTCATTAACTGAATAGTTTGAATCGGCTTTAACCATTTCATACTTTTCAATCGCTTGTTCTTGTGTTAAACGAACTTCTCGTTCCGTTTTTTTGCCTGTATTTGGCTCAATTAAAGTGTATAAAAAGATTGCATTGTCATCGGCATCGTAAAACATATCATTTGAAACAAAACGATTTCCTTTCGCTATTTCAAAACGAACTACAAGTCCTTTTTTAAGATTATCAATTAAATTACTTTTTTTTGGCTTACCTACTTTACTTGCTTTTTTAGATACTGAATTTGCCCTACGTTCCTTAAATTCTTCAACTAAATAATCGCAAAATTCTTTGGAATCAATATCATAAATTACTCCATCAATTTCTACCTTTTCGCCATCCATTTTTTTTACACTCTTGGCAACTTTTTCAACCGCTTTTGGCTTGGTTGTTTTTGCCATTTTCGGTGCAGTTTTTTCAACTCTTGGTTTTGGCGTTTTGATTTCAACTTCTACTTCCTGTGGCTCAATAGTTTGTAATTTTGCTTGTAATTTATCAATGCCCTTTTGATACAAAGGAATAAACTTTGCATCGGTTTTAGGGTTATTAATTAATTTTTGCAAGTCGGCTATTTTCTTTTTGATTTCGCCACCATCGTTGTATCTACGTTTCATTTTTTTGTAATTAAAGTTCTAACAATATTTTTAATCCATTAATGTTTTCAATAATAGATTGACGTTCTTCTTCTTCTTCGGTTATTTCAAGTATTATTTCTAATCCTGCAATATTTTCGAGAATAAATGCTTTTTCATCATCTTCACCACCAACTTCCGTTATTTCTTCAATATCTTCTTCGGTAGTACCTTTTTCATAAAATTCATTTGTGATAAATTCTTGCATTGATTCATAAAACGCTATTGCATCCGCTTCCGTAATAACATCTTCCATTTCATCAACTTCATTATTATCAGCATCCAAAATCAATGTAAATTTAATATATTCATTGGTGTCGAAATCGTAAAATAAATCGTTTTCATAGAACATACCATCTTTTTCAGTTCGTGTTCTTACAATTAAACCTTTTTTCAAGCGACCAATAATTCTTGGAGTTTTAGGTTTTGTGGTTGATTTTTTTACTTGTTTCTTAACAATTTCTCCTTCAACAATTTCAGCATCTTTCACATTAGGTTTAATGTCCAAATATTGAACAGGTGAATCAATTGTTTTTGCTTCATCTTCAACAAATGTTCGTAATTGTTCGTCAAGCAAATAATTTAATTCAGCAAATTCATTTACTTTTTCTTCTAAGGTAATTTGAGTATAAATACGTTCCGTTTTAGCAATCGAATATCTTTCAATCAATGAATCAAAAGAATTTTCAACCATTGTTCTTTCGGCTTGTAATTGATTTACCTGTTCTTGTAGTTGATTTACGGCATCATCTATATTTTCAAGTGTAATGTTTAATAATTCAAGCGTTCCTTTGATTCGGCTATATTTTCTTACTGCATCCCTAAACTCTAACGCTAATGTTAAAACTCTTGGTCTATCGCCATCGTAATCAATATAATTATATGTAGTATCTTCTTCTTCGGGTACATATAAATTATATTTTCTTCTATCCAATCTTGGAAAATTTTCTGCTAACCAATTACTATAAATATCATTTTTATCATTGTAATCTAATTTAGACAAGTCGGAATTTGAATTAAATGCAATTCTGTTAATACTATTCAATAAATCAACTTTATCTGCATCTGTTCCTAATTCAGCATATTCCAAAGGTGTAAATGGTTTTTCATTTCTTAATTGGTCTAATTTTGCTTTTGCTTTTACAATTTCTGCACCTAATTTTCTTTTTTCTTTCTCGTCTTTTTCAACAATTTGTTCATTCGTTAGAAAATTAATTTGTTGCTCTAATTCATCTATTTTCTTTTTGTGTTGTTTGTATTGAGCATAAGCATTTGTAACAACCAACGCACCACGCATTAAAAGTTCGTTATCTTCTATAAAATCAGCAAGTTCTTTTGTTGTTTTTAATTCCGAAATTCTATTTTTTCTTAAATTAATTTGTGAATTTAATTGAACCGTTTTTTCTTCGATTTCAAAACGTGCCAAATCTTCGGGTTCATCTAATATTCGTTTTCTTAATTCACCTAAATCAAATTCTTTTGTATCTAATACTGCACCTGTATCATTTTTATCCCACAAAAGTTTAATTCTCAATGTTTTTTCATACAACTTTTGAAATACGGGTGGGTCAAATGAATTTCGTATCATCGGATAAACAACACGAACATTAGCAAATCTATTACCCTGTCTGTGTATTCTACCTGCAATTTGTTCATTAGTAGTCGGGTTCCAATCAAAATCACATAAGAATAATGTAGATGAATTATTTTGTAAATCAACCCCTGTTGAAATAGCGGAAGAACCTAACATAATTATTGAACGACCTTTCAAAAATCTGTTTTTTTCTTTTTCTCTATTTTCTTTACTAACCTTTCCCGAAACGATTGAAATATCATCGTATGAATATCCTAAAATATTTACTAAATAATTTCGAATTTTTTCTAATCCTGTTTCACCCCAACTGAAATTAAGTCGTGAATTTTTTACATTAATTCCAATATTCATATAAATTACACAACCCGATAATGGTTTATCGTTGGCTCTTTCGTAATCGTGTATTGATTTAATACATTGTACGGCATAATTTATTTTCGGTGAAGATTCTACATATTGTTGTGGTGATGGTTCAATACCGCTTTCTTTGGCACAAATTGATAAGTAAGGACTTAAAGTAACTTGTTTTAGAATATTCAATCCTATTTGTACCCGTAATTTAGATTTATCGGTATCGTTTAGATTTTCTTCGTTAATTGTTTCCCTAACTTGACTTAACAATCTTTCAACTGTATTTTTTAATCGGAAAAAGTCATTTTCATCTTCAATCGGATATTCTAAACTATTAAAATCCTCTTGTTGTTGTTCAGTACCTAATTCATTAACAATGGCTAACAATTCACTTTCAGACATTTCTTCAATATCTATTGCCTGTTGATTGTTTTGGCACAATTCTGCGTAATCTATGTTGCCCCTAATATAATCTTTTACTTTTTTGAATAAAATATCTTGTTCGCTTGTTTCGGGCAAAATACTTCTTTCGTCTATTGGAGAATTAGGCAATAAATATTTTTTAGGTCTTTTGATATTCGCATCTTCACCGCTTTTGTAGTTCATTATTGCATAAATCATATTACGCAAAGCAGGTAAATTTAGAAACCCAACTAATTGTTCTTTACGTTCTACGCCACCTGCACTAAAAACTAAATCGTAACTAACATCCATAAAAATATCATAGAAATCAGTTAAGTTTTTGAAATTGTATTTACTTAAAAAACCAAAATTGGTTAAAGCCAACATACCATATATTTCATTCGGTGAATTAGTAAATGGCGTTGCAGTAAGTTGAATTACATTTTTATCACCTGTTGTTTTGTTAATATATCGGCTTAAAAAATACCCACTTAATGCCAAAGAAGAAGGATTTTTACTTCCTATGTTATATCTTCTCTCTCTTGATTTAGACAAATATCCTTGTTGTGTAACTTTATGTTCACCTAACGTATCGGTATATGTGTTTTTAACAAAGTGGGATTCGTCAAAAATTGCACCATCAAAGTTAAATTCACCTAAATCAATAATGTCATTAATCCTGCCATAAACCGCTTTGTAAAGTTTAGCGTCAAGGTTACTTGTCGCACTAAAATCCGCAAATTCAAACGCACCACTTTGACTTAATTCTTGCCATATAGAACCAAATTTTGAATTAGCACTATATTTTTGTCCTTCGTTTGTTAATTTAGATAACCCCAAATGTTTAACACCTTCGTAAGTTGCTAAAAAAATTGTTTTATTATCAAATTCTTTTACGACACCAAGAGTATATGGTAATTCTTTTTTGTAAACCTTAACCTCTTTTTCAAAAAGTTGTTTTTTTGTGGTTTTAATTGTTGCTCTAAATTCTGCGTATTGTTCGTCTGTTAATGTTTCCGAAGAATCTATATTATTTTTTTTCTTAAACTTTGTTAGTAAATTATAAATATACCTATCCCAATCTGTGTTAAAACGATTTCTACTCCAATCATAAAATAAAACACTTATTTGAGCAGAAATTTCATCATCACCAAAATCGTAATTTTCGGGAATTTCGGATAAAAATTCAGTCAGCGTTTCTGCTTTTGACATTTGCTCTAAATTTTCTTCCGAATAATTTTTAATAGTTCTTACATATTCTTCACTCAAATTGTATAGTTCAACATATTTATTCCATTGTGGTATATGTCCTTCTACAATTAATGATTTTTTAACGATTTCTCCTTTAACTTCTTTGGCAAATTTTTTCGCTTTTGCCAACTTATCAAATGTAATTGATGCTTCAAAATTATTATCTAAATATCGTACTTCATAAACAATTTCCTCGCCACCGAACATTTCCAATTTCCATTTATCATAAACGGCATTTGGTACAACAACAATAGGTTTATTTACTTGATTAGAACCTAATAAATAAGATAAATTCATAATTGCAGAAGCAGTTTTACCCACTCCAACCCCATAAGCAATTAATCCACTACCTGTACGATTGATAAATTGCATTGATTGTACTTGTGATTCATTCGGTCTAAACTCACTACCATTTTTGAACACACTATTTAAGGAACAAGCAACAGGAAATTTATGGTATTGTGGCTCTGTATAAAAATTAAATTTTTCATTCCAAGCAGTAACTAATTGTAATTTAGCGATGTCTGTCAAAGAATTTAAAAAGTTAAACATCATTATTTTACCATTTCGGAATGATTTTTCCCGAAAATCGGCATAATTATTTTTTTCTTCTTCCAAAGCATCTTTTGAAATAGATAAATAATTAATAAAATATTGTTCTATTGAACTTCTTGATGGTGAATCATTTAATAATTTAGAATCCATTTCCTCTTGCATCCACGCTTGAAAAACTGATGTTAAATAACCTTCTTCTTGTTTCATCCAACTTTCGGTAAAATCTTCCCTTTTCAATGTATAACTCTTGGCAAATTTAGAATACGGAGAAATTACCAAACAATCTTCTATTTTATCGGTTATTCTAATTGGTTTATTTCTATTTAATAACAATAACTCTTTGTTTTTTTGAAATTGTTCTTCCGTAAGTAACCCATTTTCAATTAAAGCATCTTTGAATTGTTCTAATGTTGTATATTTTTCATACAAATTACCACTAATATAATCGTATTTGTAAATATATCTTTTGACAATAGTTCCATTTTCATTTTTGAAAAAATCGGGTATCAATAAACCTGCTTCAACTAATAAATCAACATTTACAGGATTTAATTTTGTGTAATCTTCACGATTCAAATTTTCATTAACAAATAAATACGCTTGTAATTCCATTTCACTAATGAAAATCTTATCCGATTGTATTTTTCTTCGTTCAGTTTCAATTTCCATTCTATCGGTTTCCGAAACGGATTTATCATAAATTGAATTTGCGACTGCGTTTAATAGTACGGATTGTTCACGAATTTTTAATGCTTCAATACGTTCATCAATATTCTTTTGCATTTGTTTTGCTTCATCGTCTGAAATAACGTAAGGTCTGCCATATACTTTCGGTAATAACTCGTAAATAAATTCATAGGGTGTGTATATTTTTTTTTCAAAAACGCCGCCACCTTCATCAAATACATTTTCAACTTTATCTGCCAATAAAGATTTTGCTCTATTTTCAAATACTCGTTGAATTATTTGCGATTTTGTTTCGTCAGAAATTAATTCATTTTCCGTGTTTCTATACAAATTGAAATCTTCCATACTCTTTTTTTTATTCTACATTAGGGGTGCTTAATTCTACTTCGACCAACGCAAGTGCGGTATCTAAATTCGCAATACCACGAACTAAAATATGTTGTTTAACACGAAAAAATATTCGGTCTTTACCTGCTTGTGTTAATGCAAATTGAGATACATACGGCAAGTTTTTTGCCGAACTAATTGATTCTCGAATTAAAATATCTAATTGATTTTCGTTATACATACTATCCAAAATTGACTTGTAAATACTAAAAATTGCTTTTTTTAATATAAAAACAAAGTCAAATTTACTATAAATACGCTAACAAAAAGAATATATGTAATTTTTTATTATTGCTGTGTTTTTGTAAATAATTACATTTTTTCAAGTGAGCCACCATCTGTAACTTTTACACCATTATCATTGTAATTATTTATCAAACTTGCAATTTGCTTTAATGTTCCTTTTGCCGAATATTTGTTAGTATCAGCCATTGTTCTACGATTAATAATAATTGAACCCGAAGCAATCGTATCATCAACATCAGTATCTTTTGCTTGTGGTTTTATATCTTCGATGTTTATAGTGGAATTACCTTTGTAAACTTTTGCACCTGTATCAAAATTTTTACCGCCACCTAAGACATTAATTGCACTTGCTATTTGTGAAAATGTACCTTCAATGGTATAAATATCATCATTATTAAAAGCATCAGCAACAAGAACGGCTTCATCTCTTTCGGCTTCAATAATATGCCCACCATCACCTACTTGAAATTTTCTTCCACAACCTGTTTCATCGTTACATTCGGAGTGTAATTGCCCTTCAATAATTCCACCCTCTCGGTATATTTTTTGTGTTCCGCTAATGCCTACTTCACTTGGTCTTAAATCACTTGAAATATATCCATACTCATCTGCTTTAATTCCACCTACTTGCATACTTCGGGTTTTTGATACTTTTCCAAAAGGTGATTTTCGTAAAACAACTCTTGCAGGTAAATAATCACAACCCATATTTAATGCGGTTTGTAATCGGTGATTACCTTCAATTAATAAAACGCTATTATCTTCGGTTGAATATTCTATAATTAATGGCTCTTTAATACCCTCACCTAAAAATGATTTTTCTAAACTTTTAATCGTAAGGTTACTATCATTTTTATTCCATTTTGGTTCTTTATATCGGTCAAATTGCTTGAATTTTAATAATTGGTTTAAAGGTACTAATTCAACTTTACTATCTTCACTAAACCAATAATCTTCCATATTTAATGGCACTTCGCCATAGGCACAAATAATTTTACCACCTTCTTCCTTTTTTGGAACATTGGCTTCACTCAAAGCGATTGCGATTGCCTGTTTAGGATTAGTTACTTTTTCACCATACGATGTTTTTAATTCGCCTTGCTTGTATTCACGCATCACTTCGGAAATTTTTTCTTTTTGTGCTTCCGTTTGACCGCCTTTACTATAATTTTCTACTCCTTGAATAATTTGGTTGTAATCGTCTATATTCAATTTTTTGTTGGATAAATTGGATATATTTTCAATTACTTTATGGATTTGTAAATCATTTTTTAATTCTTCATTTGATAGTTCCAATAATCTTGTCAAAAGTGAAATTGAATTAGTAACATACATTCCATTTTCATTTTTTAACTCACCCCCTGTTTCAAAATTATTTTCATTTTCAAAATTTATTAAATCAATTTCATTCGATTTAATTCTTTTCCATTCGGCTTCTAAATCCGTTCTATTTGCAAATTTTATGGTATCGCCACCAATATATTTTAATTTACCTAAATTTTTCAATTCGGTTTTATCAAGATAAGCACTACCACCAATACTTTCTAAATTACCTAAATCTTTAAGCGAACTATTAGTAAATACTGCAAATTGAATAATTTTTTCAAGTTTATTTAGGGATTGTAAAACACTATTTTTAATAACACAAATACCACCTATGTAAGTTAAATTACCCAAGTCAATTAATTTAGTATTTTCTTCTAATATAAAAGCACCATCCATTCTTTCTAAACTCCCTAAACTTGTAATTAAACTTGACTTGAATAGTATTTGACCTTTAACATATTTCAAGTTAGTAAATTCACTTATTCTACTATTTAATAAATTCACATCACCTAAAATACGTTCTATATTTTGTGTTGTTCTTGTAAAATTATTTCCGAAATCAGCATTTCCGCCTATGTAAGTTAAATTAGGAAAGGATTTTATTCTACTTGAATTAATACTAAAATTCGTTCCGATTCTCTGTAAATTTGGCAATTCATTTGATTGGCATTTATTGAAAATTGCTTCATTATCTATTTCTGCTAAATTAGGAAATGTTACATCTTTTGATGAACTACAAGTAATGCTTTTTGCTTTTACTAAATTACCTGTACTTTCTAATGCCGAATTTTCTCCAATAATTAAATTACCACATTCTTTTAAATTTCCTAAACTTACCACATTTGTAAATCTTGTAACGCAATCAATATCACCGCCATAATTTGTTAAGTTTCCAAAAGACGTTAAACCTAAATTTGTACCTTGAAATTTTAATTCGCCACCAATATATTCGATTGTATCAAAACTTTGAATTGTTCGGCTACCAATTATTAAATCGCCACCTATTTTTTTTAATTGACCAAAACTTGTTGAATCATTGTTAATAGTTAAATTACCAAGAATTTCGTATAAATTACTATTTCCTAAATTAAATTCATTTGTATCACTTAAAACAATATCGCCTAAATAGTATATTGTATTTGGAGTTAAATTAGATAGATTATCTGCAAATTCTTCGGCTCTGTAAAATTCATTTGGTAAATTCCCTATTGCTCTATTTACGGCTTGAAAAAATTTATTTGTGTATGGATTTATTCCATATCTACCATTCACATCTTCTTTTGTTCTTAAAACGTAAGCATATTCTTCTAAAATACCTTCATACATTCCAATTTCATCTAATTTTTTAATTGTTTCTCCTACTCTTGCATTGTATTCAAGCATTTTAATATACTTTTCACCACTATTGTTCCCAATATTATTTCTACAAAAATTAATTGCTATTTGCGAATATTCGGCTGTCATATATTGTGCATCTAACCTACCACTTATTTCACCAACTTCTTCTAAATCCATTCTAATAGCAATTTGTGGGTCATATTCATTTTCTATTTTTATCGCAAAAACATAAAAATTACCACCCATATATCCACCACCACCATTTAATTGGTCAAATGCTCTAACGGTAGTACACCAATTTGTTTTTTGAACTAATGCCGTTAATCTTTCCGCATTTTCTTTAATTTCTAATTCATTTGCGTTTCCTTTACCTAAAAATGTAAACCATCTACCATTATCTTGTTCTACTGAAACAAGTTCATTTACTAATTCTTCTCCTTTTTCTGCCAATAATTGAACATAATCTTTAAGTAAAAAAACACTTGATTTTTGAAATAATTTAGCCAAAACACTTGCATCAAATGGCGTATAGTTTTCAGTTGTTTTTAAGGTTCTTTTTACAAGGTCATTTAAGTCCATCCTGTAATTAAAGTTCAATATTGCAGTTAGCATTAAATACTTAAATGCCGTTGGATAATCACTTTGTTGTAAATAACTTACCCAAGTAGAAATAGTGGTTTTTTGGGTTTGTGCAATAACTTCAATTTTTTCTTTTCTTTTTTCGGGGTTTTCACTATCGGCTTTAATTTGTTCAATATATTCCGTTGGTCTGCCTTCGTTTTCGGCTTGTCTTAAATCAATTAGAAAAAAGGTCGTAATACCTTTACTATCTTCTGAAATCAAATAATTTTCATAGGTATTGTAAAGTTCATTAAGGGCATTGGCTAATTTTAATTCCAAAGAATTTTTATCAAAATTTACACCTTGTATTCCTGCGGTAATATATGCTTCAATTTCGTATTTATCGGTAATACCGATACGAGCATATTTTTGTTGTTCTTGGTGGACAAAATCACCTGCGGTATTAATATTCCCTTGAATTTTACCGCCTTTTGCGAATTTATTTTCCATATTTTTATTTGTGTTTTCCATATTTTTATTTTTTTCTAAATTTCCCCCACCATCGAAACGAATATCGGGATTGCTACCATCGAATGTAGTATTTGTTCCATCAGCAAGTTTTATTTGATTGGGTTGAAAAACTACATAAGTATTTTGAACATCTTGAAAAACTTCTTTTATGTTTAAGGCAATAATTCCATCGTTTTTATTATCTATTGCAATATCAGTAGTACCTTTTAATACTTTATACCAATAATTTTCATTTCCTTCAACTATAAAAGCATTTCTAATGTTAAGAAAACATTTTATTACTCTTATGCTTTTGTATTTTTTTGAAAAATCTTTTGAAAATTGGTCTTTTTTTTCTACATATAATTTTTTCCAACTTTCCCAATCTTGTTGTTTTTTATATTCTTCTAACTTATTATTCCATTCTTGATATTCGTCCGTTTTATATTCATAATCTAATGAATATTCTTTTGCAGTAAATTCGGAATTGGAAAAATACATTCCATAATCCCTAATCCCCCATTCTTTTCTATACTTATCTGCTTTTTTGAAAACATAAAAATCTTTTGTAGTTCCGTGAAAAACCATTAACGGCTCACCATTTTCATCAACAACCTTACTTGCATTTGCAGGGTCGTTTTCCCAATCACCAAACCATTGTTTAAAAGCAGGTGTACGCACTAACTTATATTGTTCGGGTGTAAGGTTGCTTGGCTTTCCGTTTGGTGCTAATAATTTATTCATTAAAAAAATAATTATATTTGTCAAAGATAACAAGTTAAATTAAAAATTTTATTATGGATTTGGTTAATTACAAAAATTTGAAAAAAGCCGATTGGCAAACATTGGCTACAAAATTTAATGTTGAGTGGACAGATGAAAGTGTTGTTAGATACTTGGTTGAAAAAATAGCGGAAAAAATTGGTGTTGATGATAAAATTTCAAGCGACAACTTATTGAAAAAAGAAGTTTGCGAAAAATTATTGAATAATCCCGATTTAATGAATCAACCAACAAAAGAAAAAGTAGTAAAAGCAAAAACTACAAAAACAAAAGTTTCAAAACCAAAAGAAACAAAAGCACCTGTTTTATCACGTTTAGAAGAATTACGTTTGGAATGTGAAAAATATGGTGTTGCTTGGGTAGATAAACATACCGAAGAAGGTTTAGAACAACTATTAACTGCAATAAAAAGTGCAGGGGTTACTCCAATAAGTACCGATACATTTGAAATAAGTTCAGATAATGTGGATTCCATTAGTAGCGTAACTACAATTCAACAAACTGAATCAAACAAAGTAGAAACGCCTACAATTTATACATCAAATAATGGGGTTTTATTAAACTACCGAAATATTTATTTGAACGCAATTCGTGGTCATTTCCGTTGTTTATTTGCTCACGAAATTGAAGAAATGATTTCACGGGATAATGTGCCTTTCACTTATGCAGTAAAGTTAAACCCACAACAAAGAAATAAAGTCGAAATTATATTAACTATGGGTACTGAAAGTGTTCGTGTACCAAGTGATAATAATAATGATTGGATAGAAATTAACGGATAGAAAATACGCTTTGTTCAATCGTTCTTTTCTGAATTTTATTTTCCGTTATTACCCCGATTTTTTCGGGGTTTTTTTATATCCTATACAAAGAATCAATAGTATTTATAGGACTTTATGGAAATCATTGTTATCGGGATTAATTGCATATCCATTTCTAAACAACATATTTTTAATCATTTCAATATCGGACAAAAAACATACCCTTTCGTCTTTTGTAAATTCAGCATCGTTAGGTATATGACCGAAAATTAAATCGAAATTATTTTTCTCTGCATATTCTTGAATCATATTGAGTAATGATTTTCCGTTACCCCTGTTGCGTTTTTTACTATCAACTGATAAATTATTTAAGAAAATAGGTTTAGATGCTTTTAAGCCATATTCTTGTGCGTGTTCGGAAGTGGTTTCATAGAATTTAATCTCTAATCCTTCGTGTTCTAATTCTACTGATTTCATTAGTTAAAAATTGTTTCTTGTTGGTACTCCCACATCTTATATTCTTCGGCAAAACTATCTTTTAATACTACTATAAAAATATCTTCTTGAAATTCTACATTTTCAAATAATTTTTCCTTGTTTAGTTTACAAGTAATTTCATTTAATACATCGTTATATTCGTCTATGTAGGTTGGCGTAAAAAATGGCAAATGGCTTTTGTGATTTATTTTACTTTGAAATTCGGAAAATATTATTGACAATAACAAATTAAAACGCATTAAATAGTCGTATTCACTATTAGAACTTAACACAAAATAGCATAAATCATCTAAATCACTCTGCATTTTCGGATTCATAATCAACGCTATAAATATTATCAATTATTTCAACATTTTGCTCATTTATTGAAAAATTTTCAATTATGCTTTTATACGCATTATTTCCCATACGCTTTAACTCGGATTTATTTTCCAAGAAAAAACGTATTTTATCAATCATATCGTCTTTTTTATTTATCACGATTCCATTATCTCCATCACGCATTATTGCATTGTACGGAAAAGCATCAATTACCATTAAAGGTATTTGAAATAAACCTGCTTCTAAATACTTATTGTAGTTCTCCGATGTTTCATTAAAAGTGGTTTTTTTCAATGGAACAAAAATTATATCAAGTTGTAGGTTTCTTAATTGCTTGTAGTAGTGAATTATTGTGCAAGGTTTTATTTGCTCGAAATTAAATCCATCGGGAAAACAATTTTTCTTTGTAAAGTGGTCTATGCCATCAAATCCTATTAAAAAGAATTTTACTTTATCGCCAAATTCGGTTTGTATTTTGTTAAATGTGTCTTTGTAAGATGCTAAATCATCCCAAGTGTAATTAGTGGCAACAATACCTATTCGCATAGTTTTTTGTTCTTCTATACTTAATTCCTGTTGGTCTAATTCGATATTTTCTAAAATTATTTCTTCATCTACAAGGAGTGGTAAAGTACCTACTGAAACATAACTTTCTTGACCTTTGAATTTATTTTCGGATAAATCTTTTAATTTTTCTAATAATACTTCCGTTAATTTATTATTCGTAACAAAAGTCAAATCCGAATTAAATATATTTTTTTCAATATTTTCTATTGCATTTCTTTCCTTAAACTCTTTTTGTAGTGGGTGATTTTTAGGCAGTTCATAGTAATTGAAATCAACATTAAATACAATGTTAATATCGGGGTTTATTTTTCGTATGCTTTCATAACTTTCGGTTAGGTCATCGAAAATAAATGGAAACACGATATAGTCCGCCCAAAGTATTTGAACTGAATGTAAAGGTATTTTTATTGGTTCATATTCCTTATTTGGCTTGTACTTATCAATGCTTGTAACGGCAGTTGCCCAAGCACTAAATTCGTACATCGAAATATAAGGTAAAATATATTTGTAAAAATGCCTACCACTTAATTGTGGGTTTATGAACAGAATATTTTTATTCCAATGGATTTCCTTGAATTGATTATCAAAAAATTCCTTGTCCTTTAATTTGACATATACATCTGCTACGCTTTTCATAAATAATTCTGTTTAACATTTCAATAAATAGTAAATTAAAAAAATACTATCCGTTTACAATATCACCAAAGGCATCGTCTAAATTAACCTGTAACACTTCGCAAATCTTTTTTGCGGTGGTCATATACAAGTTATTTGTTCTACCCGATGTGATAAGGGATATTTTATACGCAGGTATTCCTGTCAAACGAGATAGTTCGGTTTGCGTAATATTTCTGTCCATCAAGATTTTTTTCAATCGTGTAAATCTTGTTTTTCTTACCACTTTCGTTTTGTCCATTTTTTTTTGTTCATTCATCATATTCAGTAAAATTTAATTCATATTCTTGTTTTTGTTTTTGAATAACATTTGGCTTTTCTATTTCGACTGCCCTTAAAGTGTTATACCATTTTTTATTATTGCTTTTGGCATCAATGTAAAACCATACTGCAATTTTATCCCCTTTCCTGTATTTACTTAATTCCTTTATTAATTTGCCCATTACTTCAAATTGTATTGAACGCATTTTTTTGTTCATCTGCTTTTTAATAACCAAATCAACTACTTCAAATTTATCGTTGCTACGAGTAACTATTTCGTGAGAATGTATCAGTAATATTCTACCCGTAACTCTTAACATTTATTTTTTCAATTATTTTTTAATTAAATTAATTATTTGTAATCGTTTATTGATATATTGAATTATTCTTTTCATTTATTTATTATTCTATTTCGTTTTACTATCTTTATTAAAATGAATTATTTATTTTCAATTTCAATTACATCACAAATATACAAATTTGTTTCAATTCACCGAATAGTACGAACACCAAAAAAACCACACATTTAATCATTATTGTTTTCAATTACCTATCTTTTCAAGGTATTTATTGAATAAAATAACGAAATGCCATCTAATTAATTGAATTAAATAAATTATTCAAAGTAGATATTTTTTTTTAATCTTTTTTGGTCGATTTTTTGAACGACAACATTCTGTCCAAAAACAACGCACAACCGATTAAATAACACAAAATGTAGCATTTAATCGAATGTTGCGAAATTAATCCACTCGGATAAAAAATAATTGAATAAAATACCAAAAACAATGGAGTTACATAAACTAACGTAACACCGAATAAAACAATCGCTTTTGCGAATAAAACTGCCCAATCTACTTTCATAATTATATTTTTTTCATCCATAAAATTTTTTGAATATGCTCGGTAGGTGCATCAAACTTCTTTAATTTTTCCGCTAACACTATGGGGGGCATACCTGTACTTACTGAACCTGCTGAATCAATTAAACCTTTATTAAAATGTTTTTTGGTTAAATCGTACACTTCATAAAAATACTCCCTGCGTGAATTGTTCCATCCGTAATGAATTTCTAACAACCCTTTTCTTTTAACATATCTACTCATAATTAATCAAAAAATTCATCTTCATTGAAATCAATTTTTATTTCTTCTTTTGAATTTGCTTTTCTTAAAATACGAATTGTTTTAGCGACTACTTCGGTATATCTTTCCGAATGATTGTCGGTATTTTTTACACGATAATTTAATCTACCTTCTACATAAATTAAATCACCTTTACCAATCATACTACTCAAATCGGACAAACTATTCCAAAGTACAACACTATGCCATTGAGTATTTGATTTTTTTTCTTTATTTATATTTATGAATTGTTCTGTTGTAGCGATGGACAAGGTAACTATTTTACCGCCACCATTCAAATTAATTACATCACTAACATTTCCAACATTTCCAATAATCATTACATTATTTACTCCGTTCATCACTGAATTTTTAATTATCCACAAAAATAAAAAATAATTGCGATAATTAACTACAATAATTTATAGTGTAAAAATTACTTATTCTTGGTAATAATCTTCACTAAAATCATCAAAACAAATAATTGGCGTTTTTTCGCCTATGAACATTCCTACAACATTAAAGTAAAAATATTCAATGGCTTCTTCTTTGCACATTTCTTTGGATATTATTTCTATGCACTTTTTAGACGAATATATTAACTTCATTTCATTTTCTTCAACTCCGATAATTGCTTCATCAAAACCATCAAATGTAAAAAATTCAATACCGTCATATCGTTCTGTTATTTTATCAATCATATAAAAATTTTAATTATTGTTTATAGTCATCTTCTTCCAAATCATAAAAATATTGGTCTTTACAATCTTTTGAACAAAATGAACTATTGAAACCAAAGTCCTCGTTTATCATTTGATTACATTCGATACAACGACACGAACAATCAATACAATACAATTTGTCGTTTATGTAATTTAATTCTTCTGTTGGAAATAAATCCAAACATTCATCACAGGGTTCTAAATATTCTTCTTTCATTGTTATATAAATTATTTGATAGGTTTGTAGGCATTAAGCCGTAATGATTCGTGTTCTTTTTTAGTCATTGGTGTAACCTTAATTGACTTAATTAACTTTCGTATTTTCGTTTCCTTTTTCATTGTTCTTGTTGATTATAGATTTCGTTTTGGCATCTTTTATACGCATTTATAACTTTATCTCTATTCATACCCGAATACCATTGTACAAAATCAATCAAATCATTTTCTTTTTGGTCTTTCTCCATTTCTTTGGCTTGTTCAATAATTTCTTTTATACCTAACATATTTTGGTTGTAATCTAAACTATCTAATAACCATTCTACTGCTGTCTGTTTCATTTTATTATTGTTTTCAACTATCCTGTTTTTTCGGATAGTTCGATTTATTTTAATTATTCAATCTTAATACCCAATCGGGTTTCTTTTTAATATCCGATAACATTCTCATTCTTAAACTT
>Ga0181356_1000459_pt1 | contig 17655 bp, 31 predicted proteins | sample Fa13VDMM110SN_FD_130104 | JGI IMG/M metagenome (GOLD analysis project Ga0181356, IMG submission 130104) | Freshwater viral communities from Lake Michigan, USA - Fa13.VD.MM110.S.N | ecosystem: Environmental > Aquatic > Freshwater > Lake | place: USA: Michigan | collected 2013-09-24 | reverse complement strand
CCCATACACCATCGGAACCTGGTGTTACTTGGATTAATAAACTTTGTGTTGTACAAGTGTTTGCAACAACTAATGTAACGCAAAACGACCAAATACAAGATCCCGAATCACCAAAATCATTACCTGGATTACCATCGTTGTTTAAATCAAAGAAATAACCAGGACCAACTGTTGTAATTGGTGTTGTCGTTGATGTTACTGAAGTTCTCCAAACCCATTGTCCACCACTGTTATTACCACCACAGTTTGCTGGTGGGGTTTGTGGTGACACACTTTGCCAACCAACACCTAAGTTAAGGTCAAAACCTTCAAACCAATTTGTACTAGCCTGTGTATAACCATTCATAGTAAAACATACAGTAACTGTTTGTCCCGCTTGATAAGTGTTATTCACTGGTTGTGGTGTTAATGTAAAAGACGTTGTACCGTTACACTGTCCAAAGACGTATAAATTAAAGAAAATCAATAATATAGTTAATGTTAGTTTCATCATATATAAATATTACCTTGAAATGTTTTAAAAATCAATTATATTTTATTAAATGATACGAAAAAAATTTCTTCAATTGTTCTTTGACACCGTGTTAAAAAAAGAACTACATAAAATGTTTGGTGAGGGGTCATATGTTGTTATAACAAATTTGTTTTATGTTAGAAGTAAAAAAACAACAACAATTAATCTAACATTATTTGTTTCAGAACCAAATTACATTGCGGATTTATACCCAATTGGTTTAGAAACTTTAGTTGTTAGCGCTTGGTCTGTGGTTGGGGATAAAACCCAACTAACAATTTCCTCATCCTTTGACCTAATACCTTAGTCCCACCACCATTCCATTCGTTCCTTTAGGATTTTAAATAATAGGTTATGTGCTTTTTCTTGATTATATTGTGCAACGTGATGACATAATGTTTTTTTATCTAAATCACTCTTCTCTTTTAAAACCTTACGAACTGTTGACGGGTATTTCTTTAAAAATTCATCAAATCTTTCAGAAATTAAATCCTCTTCCAATGAGTATAGGTCTTCTTTACCATCAATAGGTTCAAAACGATAATTAGTATTATGATAATCAACATATTCAACACCATAATAGTCTTCTTTAACTCGTTCAAGTAGATTAAGAACGATTGTCATATCACGATTATCACGATCAACATCAACGTGTCTATTCGCATAGATTATTTCTTCCCTTTGGTATTCAATTTTCTTTTGTAGTATGGTATATATAAACCAACCATCCCAGTTTCTATCTTTAAATATTGTTGGTAACCATCTAACAACGTTCTTACATCCGATGATGAAATACCTAATCCGCCAGTGAACATTTCGTCTTAACCATGCTAATGGTGTTTTTCTATCCCAAATTGGTTCATTGGGAATTGTTAGTTTTTTGTAGTTTTTCATATTGTTCATCTTTATATTGTAAGTATAACGAAAAAATAATTAAAAAGTTAGCAATAATACATAAAAAAGTTTCTAGTAGGTAATGCCAATTTGTTTGTGTCATTGATAAATGTGTACCAAACCATATAAATGAACCATACTTGTTCATTAATTGTATGATGAGGTATTTTACAAATTTCATTTTTTTTGATATAAATATTTGACAACACAGAAAAAATAAATTATGATTTCACAAAACAAAAGAAAATGAGTAAAGTAACAGAAAGTAGTAGTGTAGTTGTGAATTACACAGGAAAATTAACTGACGGATCCGTATTTGATTCTTCATTATTGGAAGGTAGAGAACCTTTGAATGCTAAATTAGGTGAAGGACAATTAATCCCTGGTTTTGAAACGGGACTAATTGGAATGATGGTTGGTGATAAAAAAACCGTTGAGATTGATCCTAGAGAAGCGTATGGTGAGAGAAATGAGGAATTAATTCTTGACGTTGTAAAAACAAACGTACCTGAAAATGTTGAGGTTGGTATGCTTTTACAAACATTCGGTCCAGAAGGTCCGGCGTTAGTTAAAGTTTTGGAAATTAAAGACGAATCAGTTGTGATTGATGCAAATCATCCTTTAGCTGGCGAGAAGTTAATTTTTGAATTAGAAGTAATGGGGATTTCATAATCCCCATTTTTTTTAAAGTTATTAATAATCTCTCTTTTCTAGCGATTTAGTTTCTTCTGGTTTCTTTTCTTCAGGTTTAGTTTCTTTTGACGTTTGATTTGTGGAACTTGGTGTCGGTGTTGTTACAGTTGCTTTACCTAACGCATTTATAATCGCTTGTGCCGTTTTTGGTCCCATTTTACCATCAACAGTTAAACCTGCACTAAATTTAGTATTTAATAATTCTTGTAATTTTTCTGTTGGTGTCTTTTCTGGTTGTTCTGTTGGTGTTGTTTGTTCATTTAAAACAATACCCATCATTTCTTTAATTCTATTTATCTCTTCATTAATACCCTCATTTTTTTCTGGTTTTACACCAGCTAATTCTATTGGTGGTGTGTTGGATTTTACTTGACCTGCAGGTAGATATGGTAATTTTTCAGGTTTAACATTAACTGGTGCTGACGGATTTAACTTATCATATATTGTTTGAATTTCAGTATCGGTAAGTTTACCAGTTTCTGTAACACCAATTGTTTTTTGTATTTGTTTAATTAATGTTGGTGTTTGAGATTGTGTAGTTGGTGTACTACTACCACTCGGTATTGTTGTTGTCGTTGTTGTCGTTGGACTATTTCCACCACCAGGTACTCTAGATAGTTCTTTAGCAATCCCACAGAATTTTGTAAATGTTTTTTTTGCGTTTTCTAACTCAATACTATCCCCATCATTATACCAAGTTCTATTTTGGTCTTTAATCATAAACTTACCAGTTTTACACGAATAATATATAATACCAGTTTTTACGTTTGTTTGTTTAGAACCCCCAAAAGACCCAACAATTTGATATTTTGTGTTTGAAACTAAATACCCACTAGTTTTAAAATTTTTACCTGGCTTAAATTTAGCACCCTTAAATAATTTTAACTCGTTCCCTCCAGCCATTTTTGCGTTTTCTAAACTAAGATTATCGGCTAAAGTGAAATGTGTTGCTGTTGATAATGTTTTTTTAAGATTGGCAATATCTTCAAATTGTTCCATAAGGTTTTTAGTCAAAACTTTTTTTGATCTATTATATTCATCACCATTTAATAATAATTTTTTTAAGTCCATAATATTCTTTTTTTTATAAATATACCCTAATTCAAAAAAAACTTAGTTAAAACTACCCTTGGGTTCATCTTTACCAAAATCAATTCTAGATTTAAATCGTTTTTGATAATTTGTTAACTCAATAGCATATTCTTTGGTTTTTATTGTCACAATATCTGTTAGTTCAACAAGTTTAGTTAGTAACATATCTTTAGTTACTAATTCTTCACCCATATCCATAAACGTAATTAGTTTTTCCTGATAAGATTCCAACGCTCTACCCAATAGTTTTCCCTTTTTAACAACATCTCTATCAGTGAAATCTTTAAAAACAATACCCATAACACTATTAATGTCTGTTATAATACCAATTGCTTTATGTAATAGACCTACAATTGTATTATATTCAAGTGATTCAGAATCAATGATATTCATAATTGATCTGAAGACACTTAATAAATCAGACAAGGTTGTTATTAACGCTCTCAATGATATTCTTCCGTGGTGATTCATTACCTGGAAATCATCATAACCAGCCGCCTGTTCAATAATTCTTGTTATTACAGTTTTTAATTCAGATTCTGTTAGTTTAATAGTTTTTTTCATATCTTATTATGTTATTTGTGCTGTTTTAACACCAGTTAATCCATAAGTGGTTGATAACCATTTTTGTGTCAAGTCTTCAGTTTCAATGTAACTTAAATTAAATTCGTCCTCCAAGATTGACCAGATTTTAATATAATCAATATACGCGATATTTTTTGACACTGAGTAAAAGATAAATTTTTCATCTTTCTTATTTGAAAAGAAAACCCAATCTGAACTCTCTTTACTTTGAACGAACTTTAAATCATTGTATATACTTAAAAATTCCATCGGATCATTGTTAAATGCTAACTCCTTTAATTTATCGGCTGATCTAGTGATAATAATACCCGTATTAAACCCATACTCTTTAACCACGTTAAGTAATTTTTCCTTTAAAGAAATATTTTCTTTAATTATATTATACTGGTTTTCAGTTATTATTATTTTCATTAACACTCATCATTATTTTCATCCCAAAGTGTAACCAATTCATCATAGTATTCGGTATACATCATATCGGTTATATAATCACGTAGATAGTCTTCAGTTTCGTCATTAAAAGTATCATCAGTTCTTTCGTAACCTTCATCACCATAAAAAAAACTAATACCCTCACCAATACAAAATTCAGCATACTCATCACCATCATCAAAATTACAAGGACTCTGAATTTCCATCTGAAATTCAATTGTGTCTCTAACCTCGTGAATACGTCGTAATCGTTTTAATTCTTCTTTAGTCATATCCTATAAATATATTCACATAACATAATTTATTGATATTTATTTATAAAGAAATAAAAAATGAAAAAATACCTTATTACTGAAGATCAAATGACACGAATAATGTTAAAAGAATCTACAAACATAAAAAAAGGGTTAGCACTAAAGGTTCAAGATGAGAATGGTGAATTTTATAAATCAATAATTAAAGAGTTTAAATCTGAAGACGACTTTAATAACTGGAAAGATAATTTAAAATCAAATGTGACATTAATTGGTGATATGGATATTGATGATGACGTTTCAGAAACCATTAACGAATCTACTTACGACAAAATACCGAAGGAAAAAAAGGATATTGGGTTTTATATGTTATTTAAAACACTACGACTTCGTTACCCATTTATTATTGATATCATACCAAATCTTGACAAATTAAAACATTACGGTACTTTATTACACTTTGACGTTGTATTTGATTTAAATAAATTTTATGAAATTACAAATACACATTATGATTACCATTATCAAAATAAAGACAATCTCTTAGATTTATTAAAAAATGATCATCATTATTTATCAACATACACTGACTCAAAGTTTAGAGATCAGATAAATGATTTTGATACAGAAATTAGAATTTTTATGGATAAATATTACACAACAATAAAACCTGATATGCGTTATTCAAAATTTGATCTTTGGGATGAAGATGATTTTAGAAATAGTGATAATTCTAACTTCTATTTTAAATGGTCCGAAGAAAAAGAATCACCAAGTGTTGATGTTGGTCATTGGTTTTCAGTTATTGATATTGAGAAATTAAAAAAAATTAATATTAATTAATTATCAGATTGAAATTTTGTTTTTTTAAACGTTGAGTTAAGTTCATCATAAAATTGATTCCTAATATAATTTGCGATTTGATTTCTAAGCATAACATAATTACCAGGTAAATTTGAATTATCTGGAAATTCAATAGACACAATTTTACTTGCAACAATGTTTGACATAATATACCTAAAATCAGTCATAGCGTCTCTATCACTCAAATTAAACGACGAGACAAGTCCATTATCTGATAATAAAAAAATGAGTTCGTCTTTAATCTGTCTATGTCGTCTAATAAGTTCTTTTGCCATAAACATAAATAGTTATTAAACAAAAAAAACTCACAAATTAATTGTGAGTTCTTTAATTATAAACGTGATGCTTCTTCCATTATGGTTCTTAATTTATTTTCCAATAAACTAATTTCTCTGAGTTGTACATTGTTTAACTCTAATGATTCACCTTTAATTGATGAAATTTGGTTTTGTGTTTTTGTATAAACATACATAAGTTGATTATACTTTTGTGCTTTTTCTTGATTATCCATAATTAATATATAGTTATTTTTTACAAAAAGAAAAGGAATAAAATTTCAAATAACAAAGAAAAAATACGAAACGGTTTACGTTTCCAATCAGAAAGGAAGAATTTTATTGTTTTACCTATTTATTCCATTTGGTTAACAACACATTTTTATATATCATTCCAAGAATGGGAATTATGTCCCAGTATAATACAAAATGTCTTTCAAGATCATCATCATCAAACATTTCACCATACTCATCATTAGATATAATTTTTATATCATCACCCTTCATCTCCATAACAAATTCGTTGATAATATCACCAATTACATCACGAGTGAAATCGTCAAAGGAACCGTTATTACGATACCAACTTGTTACAGTGTCTAAGTTATTAATTTTTTTGTCAAGCCAATTAAGATCTTCCCTAGTTATTCTCCTTTTTAGTGGGAGTGGCAAAGCCTCAAGTAGTTTATTATATAATGATTCGTTCATATTTATAAATATATAATAATTACGATTATTTAAATGTTAATAACGTATCAACATTTTGATTTTTCATCTCAACGATTGGATTCCATTCACCTTTATATGTTATACCTCGTACCGGTTTATTATCAATCCAAACATATTCTTCTTCATCACCAACACATCTTGGTTTATCTGTTATTAAATCGTGAAATTTAAACCCATGTTTCCATAACCAAGATAATGTTACACCTTTATCTTTATATTCTCTTGCGGTGAAGAAAACAATTTTATTACCTTGATCAAAAAGTTTATTTATTTCTTCTTTGGATCCTTGGTATGGTTTTGCGTCCTTATATAAATGACAATCTTCATTTTTTATATCATCACATATTGTTCCATCAATATCAATTAAATAAATTCTTTTTTTCATAGTTTTAAATTATTTTTACGGTTCATATCCAAAATATAAACCATTAAGTTTTTAACCAAAGTGTCTGGATCAAGTTTCTTATATAAATCTGGGTAGCGTTCTTGAAGAAGTTTATTCTCTTCATATTCTCTACAACTTAATCGAATATCTGATAACATTGATTTTAACATATGTTCTTTGTTATAATCATCATCAACTTTATTTTCCATAAATTGACCTTCAAGATCCTAGGCGTATTCAATTAATTGTTTTACTTCAGGTTCATCAAGTAGTCCGGGATTTCTACGAAATAATTGGTTTATATTTTTCATTGTGATAAATATACGAAAAAATTATAAAATAAAAAACCCCACTTGGTGAGGTGGGGTTGGTATTTACATTTTGTTTAAATTATTTTGTAAATCGGGTTCAAGGTTTTTACCCTTTAATTTTTCCGCCAATTTTTTAGCTGTTAATCTATCCATTTTTCCTTTAGATGTTGTTAAACCATTTTTACTTTGGAATTCCTCTAAAGCCGTTTTTGTTTCTGGACCAAATTTACCATCAGCACCTGCATTAGGTAATTGATATCCTAATGCTAATAATGCTTTTTGGATATTTTGTGCGTTTGTGTTTACAGTGTATCCACTGTCACCTTCATAATTAGCAACAAGTGTTTGCAAGTATTCTAATTCCTTTTTAATTTGTTCTATCGGTAATCTCTTAATTGCATTTGTGTCAATAGTACCATTGTTACTTATCGATCTAACAATAATCTTAACCAGAGCTGGAACAAATTTCACATTTAATTTAGCGGAAGGTTTAAGAATATATGTTTTAATGAAATCCCACGTTTTAATTCGTTTACTATTTATAATTATAGCATCCTCAATAATATCATCAATGACATATTTACCAAATGTTGTACCTTTTGTAAAACCTATTTTTTGAATGAGTCCTCCAGCACCAGTGACTGCTGGCAAATTTTCCAAAGTCTTTGTTTTATTTATTATTGCGGGTAATAATGATGGAGATACAGGACCGGCATTAAGAACTTTTAATTCTGTATTTATCAAATTATCAACATTACCTGAGACGGTTTTTTTTCCGGTTTTACCTGTAATTGTTGATAATATTTGTTTAATTCTTGATGTAAAACTATCAATAAATCCGGTAATTTTACCTCTAAATCTACCGAGAATCTTTTTTGCCAAAGGTGATTGTAATGCAGATTTTATTTTACTTGGTAATTTAAGTAATATTGTATCCAAAATTCCACCAACAATTTTTAAACCCTTAACAACAATTTTTGACGCCAAACCAACACCAGTCTTAACCGCTCGTTTAAGTGGTATTGCAATTGCTTGTAATGGTCCAGGCATTATTACAAAAGCAAATGTTATTGCGGCCATAATATACAGTGAATCTCTTTCTTTTTCAGATTTAAATTGTGCTTCAATAATATAACTAAGAGCATTTAAAACATCAATAACAGCACCAGAACCTGGGATTACAAAATCCATACCAGCAGATAAAAGATCCGCACCAGTATGTAATATATCACTCAAACTCCAACTTTCATTAATTAAGACTTCGTTTCCAGTTATTGTTGAGTAGGCTTTACCTTCATAAACAACATGTCTACCGTCAGATGTGAATTTGCAATTCATTAATTTTTCATATGGTGATTGTAATTCACCTATATCTGTAATAAATTTATGTTCAGTAATAATTTTATTTATCGTTGATATCAAATCCAATTCTGTTAATCTAATTATTTTTTTCATACTTGTTTTTATATATAAATATAAGAAACATATTTTTTTTTGTTAAAACGTCCAATCAGAAAGGAAGAATTTTATAAAAATAGACTTTTCTTTTTTTCCCAAGCCTTATGTATCCTATCATTATATCTTTTTTCAAGAAATGGTTTTAGTTGCCAATATATACCCATAACTTTATCTCGGCTGACCTCAATGTATTCATCATCCCCATCAACATCAATCTCATCACTTTTAATATTCATAATAAATTCATATAGAAGGTTATTGATGACATGTTCTAAGAAGTCTTCAAATTTATCCATAGGTCGGGTATTTGCAATATAATAGACCAACTCAACATCCAAAAATTCTAGGTCACTTAGGGTTATCCTTCTTTTAAGAGAAAGTGGAAGTTCACCAAATAATCTTTCATATTGAGATTCTGATATAATAATTTTCATATTAAATAAATATATAGGAAAACAAAAAACCCCAAGTTCTTATTAGATATGGGGTTTAAAAAAAATTTTAAAATTTAATCTTAGATTTAATTGATTCAAGACCTTTACCTGTTGCCTCAACCCAGTTGGGGTGTTTGTTGGCGTATTGGGTTTTTTCTTTACCTTTAAAATAATATTTTCCGTTCACAAACTTATAATCATATGCTTTATCAAAAGTTGTGTTGATTTTTTCTCCACCACTTGTAACTGGTTGTGGGTTTACACCAGCCAATTCTGTTGGTGCTGTTTGAGATTGTACTTGTTGTGACGCTTGTTGGGATGAAACTGTTTGTAGGGTTTCTGGTGAATCTCCAACCATTTTTATAGCGTCATTTATTGTTGCTTTAGCAATAAGCCAAGCTCGGTAGTTCTCATCGTAATTCCCTTTAGTTTTAAGTAAAAGACGCATTATATCTTTATATGCTTTTTCTAATTCTTCTTTTGTTTTTGTTTTTAATTCACCAAGCCAATTCTGAAAGTTCGGGTCTGTTTTCATCTTAGTAACTAAAAGAGTTGGATCTGGGTTTCCGTCTGCACCTAACCAAGGATGTGTGACTGATGTTGTTGTTTGTTCCATTAATCCAAATCTTCTTTGTTCAAGTAGAATATTTGCTTGTCGTATGTGTCTAATTTTTGATTGACTGATATTCATAATATCTTATTTTATTAATAAATATATCAAAAAACAAAAAAAAACGATATTTGGTTAACACCCCCAATCAGAAAGGAAGAAAAACAAAAAAACCCAAATTATTTCTAAAATGGGGTTTAATGGTTAATTTAGAATCTATTGTTTCCGTAATATTTTGTTTTACTTTTATATCTTGTTTTAGTTTGACAACCTTTCTTTTTTCTCTTATATTTTCCTCCGTTCATTCCTGAAGGTGTTGCAACATCATTAAAACAGGCCATGTCTTCTTTTGCGATGTCGTTAACATTTACAATAACTTCGTCGTCATCTTCCTCCATCTCTATAATGGTTCTTTTAATAATCCTAGTTAAATCGGATTCTGTTAGTCTAATTATTCTTTTCATAATATTTTTATTTATATATAAATATATACATTAATAAAAAACCCGAACTTTATGAAAAAAATTAAAAATATAACCACTTATTACTGAAGTGGGGATAATACTTATCAAAATTCCTTTGACGATTAATCATATCATTCAGATCTGACGCAATAATAAAAGAACACATAACAACATAGAGATAGTCACCACCAATGAATGAGGTAATAAGATAGTCAATGAATAATTTTAAAACAAGGATGTTTAAAATAACATATAACTGGTAAATAAAAAAGTTTTTCATAGTTTTTAGTTTAACATTAAACAAAGATATAAATAATTTCGGATTTTCCCAAAAAAATATCAAAAATTATTTTTTAGGATTGGAGGTTATTTTATAGTAGGGTGTCGTGTTTCTGGGGAAATAAAAAACCCCACTCTTATTAGGAATGGGGGATATTAATTAACTTTAAACTAGGTCATGTATTTTGTCTGAAAACTTTTCTTTTATTGTTAAAATGTAATCTTTTAAAAACTCAACATATTTGTAATCTTCTTCTGTTTTATCTTTTTTAGTTTTGATTCTTTCCAAAATAACTTCAATATTGTTTTTATGGGTTTCCAATTCATTATGGAAATCATATAATAAGTGGAATTTATTTTCATATTCTCTAATATATTCGTCAGTAATAAGTTTTTTGTAGAATGTTGGGTCTGTATTGTAGTAAGACATAAAGTCTTCACTAAAATAATCAATCTTTGGGTTTTTTATAAGTCGATTAATAAGTGAATCTGTCATTGATTCCATTTTTATTTTTAATGGTTCTTTATTTTCGAATCTTTTTTTTAGACTCTGGATATCCCAATATATTGTCATTCCTAATTTATTGTGTACTGTCCGCCAACCATCATTTATTTTATCTTCACTGTATTCCATAATTAAAATTTTATTTAATGATAATACTATTTAAAATTAATGTCAATTTTTCCCAGAAAATTTTTTTTGAGGAATTGACCCTTATAAAAAGAGGGGGTCGTGTTTATAGGAAAATAAAAATTAATTCTCTTTTAAATACCTATCAATAACATAGTTTGAATATTGTTCCCATAAGGAATTAGAAATATATTTATTGTCCACACCATATTTCTCCTTCATAACACTATCAAAACAAGATGGACTAAATTTAAAAACAGGTTTATATCTCTCTGAATGATCTAAAAAGATAGAGATGTTACAATCAAATAAAAAATAATGATGTCTAACTTTATGTGTGTTGTAAATTAAATCATCAGACACATATTTAACAAATGAATTATAATCACCATCATATAAAATTTTAATCAAGTTCTTTAAACCACCAACCACTTTAACCCCAACACTAAATTCGGAACGATTAATAAGTTTCATTAAATTATCTTTTAATTTATTATGTTGGTCTTCAGTAATAATAATTTTCATATTAATAAATATATGTTGATGTGAAAATCTATTGATGAGGTGGGGTTAATTTTAGAAATCAAACAAAACAATGTTGCCGTCTTGATCAATACCAAGATTATTTAAATGAAAATCAAGTAATTTATAATCCGAAAGATTTAAAGTTGAGAACTCATCAATAATACCTTGTATTGTTGAAAATAACTTTTGATTATCCTCCACCTCCTGTGGAAGTCCATTTCTTTGGTTTGGTATATAAGCCATAATTTCCCTACCATATTTTTTTACCAAGTCAATAACATCAGACAATTGATTTGTATTAATAAGTGGTTCATAATCTTTTCTTATTATACCATACCTTATCTCACCATATTGATTCTCCCCCAGTTTTTTAATTGAATATATTTTTGGGAAATGTTTAAAATTACGTTTTGATCTCATTAACCCTTTTGAAACAACGACCTCATCCTCGTCTTCGGTAATTTTATATATCTTACCATTTTTGGAATACACAGACCCCATATTACCTTTACCTAGTTTTTTAAATCCCTGGTCTTCATTTAGCAATTTAATAAATTGAGATTCTGTTATAATGATTTTCATATTAGATAAATATATGTTGATGTAAAAACCTATTGATGAGGTGGGGAATTATATTCCCAAAATCATATTCCCAAAAATGGGGAAAATTTTTCCAAAAATTTTTTTACGAATATGTTATCTTTGCCTCTGAGCCCCCTTTTTGGGTGTCAAAATGTCATATATGGGGGGGATACGGGAGGGGCGGGGGGGGGTCATATTGTCAGATCCCCCCATTCCAGGGGGATCATAATGAGATAAGGGGGTATAGGTATTAATTATACTATGAAGTAATTTTGTATAATATCAAAGTTATCACTTACGTTGTCTGTTATATGATCCCATTGGTATACATCAATGTCATCGTTAAATACCAGGTTGTTTAAGTATTGGGGTGTCATATCTTTGTTTACGTATGTTGGTAATGAAGTTGATCTTTGAGTTGTATGTACTACATTATACTCTTCAATGTAAGTTACTTCTTTCATTACTATGTTTGGTCTTGTTAGTTCATTGGTCTCATCAATGTCATTATGATTTAGGATCCAGTATATGTATTCAATATCCAACCTGGATAAGGATCCCCCAATTGGGGCTTTGGCTTTACCGTATAGTTCGTGGTCATTAAACAATATGTAGAAACTATTTAATGTTGTTAGTGTGTAATCATTACTTAATATCTTTAGTAGATACTTTAGGTATTGTATTAATTGTTTGTCTGGTAGTGATTCTAACTTTGATTTTTTCATTATTAATAATTTATTTATAAATATCTTTGGTAATTCAAATATTTTATATATCTTTGTTGAAAGTTTTATATATGAGAAGAAATAATTTGGTAATTGATATCATTGGTTTTGGTTTGGTTGGTATTGTTTCCCCCACGTTATTCATTAATGGTTTTATTGGTTTGGGTATTATGTCGGTTATTGTGGGGGTCTTTTTAATTGATTACAATAGGTAGTTAATATAGTCAGGTGGCGACGGTTCGATTCCTTTACTAGTGGTCTAGGTCGTTAATGGTTATAAAGGTTCGAATCCTGTCCTGACTACGATACAAAAGGCAGACGTTAAACTAGATCGAAATAGATGGTGGTTGTATTTCTAAAGTCTGTATTGTACCACTCCAGCGACGGCAGCTGACAGCACGGAAAGACGGCATTTTATTATGGTCCCATCGACTATCGGTTAGGTCGTCAGGTTTTCATCCTGGAAAGTCGGGTTCGATTCCCGGTGGGACTACAATGGTTTTATCCCCCAACCAATAACGTGGGGATTAATTAAATTATACATATGATAAGTAAATTAGTAGTGTTTGGATTAATGTTAATGATTAACATAACATCGTTTGGTCAATTAAAAGGAATGTCAGGATTTGATGTGTTTGATGATGGTTCTTTCTCAACCACGGTTAATACAGAACAAGAGGCCATCACAAGGTATCGTTCCGTAATTGACGCCAATGGGGTTGACACAACATCTATGGTTATTTATTGGGGGAACAATCCGGTAGTTTTTGATTCATTTAAATCTGAAACAAAAGGTATGGTAAACATTGGTGTTATAGTAAGATTTAAAGATAAATATGATATCTGGTTTATCCCCATCAAAAAGAAGAAAACACATTTATTTGATGTGATCGATAATGATGGGACCATTGTAGAAATAATATACGAATAAAATCATCATTCCACAAGAAAACCCCCAAGATAATTAAATCAAGGAGATAAACACATTTCCCTCACCGTTGTGAAGATATATTTTAAAGTTGTTAAATTCATCTTGAACTTTACAAGTCACCAGGACTTTGGACAACCAATCCCCAACGTGGGGGAAATGAACTCTTTTATAAATATACACATATTTATAAAAAAACATATAATGTACGATTTTATTATATCTTTTATTCTTGCCTACTCATTTATCTGGATGATGTCCGATGACGATCAACCTGACTCAAAGAATGATCCCGAATCTCACGATTAACCCATTCCATATCTCCAGAACCAAAAATCTTACCATCTCGGTACAACCACTCAATAACATCACCCATTTCACAACTTACCAAAATAACAATATCTTGTGTTAATTTTGGTCCCCTAAGGATCCTCTCCTCATAAATACAAACCCCACTATACTCACCGTGACAATATGTCACACTTATTGTACTACCAGATCTTTGAACCTGGGGGTTGAAAATGTCTAATACAGATTCCATATAATCATTTTTTGTTAATAACTTTTTATCAATTTACTTGAAAATGTCAAAATGTCAGGTGGGGTTTAAGAACTACACAATCCCCCCACCGTAATATCTCCCACTTTTTACCACAATTCATTCCCACTTTCTCCCACACCAGTAATACAAAATTGTCCTTCCTGATACCTTGTGACCAATATAACCCCCTCTGTGAGTGTTGTATGACCACTTTTTATTACTATACCTATTTCCCCGCTAAAAATGTACAATTAGGTTTCAGAGGCCCGAGAAGACATTTATGTTGTTAGTAGTTCACTTTATCATCATTTCTTCAACGACCCGTAAGGGGTTTCCTTTAACCTTTTGACCCTTAAATTATACACAATTATCAACACATAGTAAAGTCAGTGGTAGAATGTGGGATTATAATTTATATCAATTAAACCAGGTGAAACCTGACTATGGTGATATGTTTAGTAATCCCCTCATTTATTTACTTAATATAATACCATATATGTTTTACCATAAATTAATTATACAATAACGAAGTTATAACTAAACGAATACACATTAAAACACTTCATCATTATACAATAACGTGTTACTTAAATGTGTACCATAACTGGCTTATTAAATGACTTATTAAATGGGGGAATTAAAGAACTGGTAGTAAATAAATGGTATAAGACTGGGGGTTATTAACAATCTTTATTACTTGTTTCCCAAAATTCATTAAAATAATCTTCTAGTTCTTCTTTAATATAGAATTCTATTTCTGTTCTTATTTTAGTTAATTGTTCTTCATTATCACTTATTAAATCTTGGAATATCATAGTTTGTAATATTCTATTACCTGTCATTCTTACAATGTCTTTAGTAAAATCCTCATATGTATCACCACACGCAAAGTATCTACGACAAAGGTCTTTAAAAATACGATCAATTGTTGACAAATCAATTCTTCTTATTAATGGTAAGTATTTCATATATTAATAAATATCAATGTGATATAAATTTGTGAGGCGAATTCCGAAACGAAGTGTAGGACTATGAGGTGAACAAGTTGAGATTACATTGAATATATTTATTATTCCATCCATTTTTTGTCAAGTGGTTCACCTAACATATCTTTGGGTGATAGATATAAATTATTACTGTCACCAACTTCAGTTAATATTGATTCTTTAATCAAACGATAAAGTCCAAAATCTCCCCTTTAATCACCGTTACCGATTGGGTGTATGTAAAAAACGTTAAAAAATTAAACTTTTAAATATATGAAACGAACTAAATCAACAGATTTTATTTTGAAAAACTTACAATGGACTGGTATATTTTTGTATGAACAAATTTACTGGAGTAGGTTGAGTAAAACACTGAATGACATCAAAAACAACATAGATGACATTGAAACAATTTCACACAAAAATAATGATGTAATAAAAGGTTTTTCAAAAGAAAACTTCAATAATAGAACACTGTATAAAGTTGTAGTAGTTCAATTTTAGTTTTTTTATTACACATAACAACTTACTTTATGCTGTATTACCAATCTGGTGGTGTAATCCTCTAAATGTCCATTTTTTACTTATACTGACGTTACTTTGTATCCACTTAGGTTCTTTAAGGTCTAAAGGAAAAAACGTTCCCCTATCATCGGAAAATACATTTGTTTTTGTTAAAATTGGTTTCTCTCTCATTATTATGTTAAATATTCTAAATAACCCCCAGCATTTTCTTCACCTGGGTAGTATGCTTGTAAAAAATCCGTATTTTTAACTTCTATATCATAAGTATTTTTTAACCATTTTCTTAATACTCTACTTTTTTGTATGTTATATTCACTTAATGGTTTTTGAAGTATGTTGTGATTAATAAAAATATAAGACATTTTGGAATTAGCCTCATAATACTTAACGAAAACATTTATACCTTTGTTATTCTTATATAATGTTATATATGGTTTTTCTTGACTGGTTGAAATAGTAAGATCATTAAACAAGTTAAGATATTCTTCATACGTATTTATCCCAGTTATTTTTGAAAGGTTATCTTTTCCACCTACTATACTTGCAGCATCGTCAAACCCCATTGTCCTAATCTTATCTAAAATTAATTCTTTGGTTCGGTTTGGTAACCCCTCCTTTATCTGTTGTTCTCGTAGATTTGATTTCTTTTTTATGATTGAAAAATAATAACCCATATCATTATGTTTATCATTTGGTTTTAATATCATCTTTTTACCCTCATCCATATTATCCAATTCGGATTTAATCTCCCACCAATCTAATGGAAACAACCATCCACGACCTAAAACTAAATCACCCCAAGTAGTATAACCCTCACTAAATCCACTTCCACCATTTATTTCGGAATGTTTCAAGAAAATATAATCATAACCATCACTCTTAAAAACACCTTGAGGATATACTTTGTTTATATATTCTTTGGTCTGTTCCCCATATTTGTTAATTAAAAAATCTTTAAGATCGTAAACCCAAATACCAAAATCCTCATAATCATTACCATCCTCATCATGCCAAGGTATAATTTCTTCCGCGGCATATCTTGCAACATTATGAACGTTAAATGGTCCATCAATTGATTTAATTAATGCCGCTTTTTTCATCTTATCAAATAATCCAACCGATAAATCTAACCTCCTCAAAATATTAATGGGTAATTTAGATTCTTCTTTTATTATTCTTGTGGATTTTTGTAAGTTCATATGTTATAAATATCTATTTTTTTCTTATTTTATTCTTCGTATAAAAATTCCGATTCTATGAATATTTTAGTGTTTCTAGTGCTAAAAACAGAGTGATCATAAGGTTGAGTTTTAAATGGGAAAAATCTCTCCATCTTACCACAAATGTGGAGAACGTACCACGAACTAAAATCCTCCCAATCGTCATTAACCGTTCCATTTACTTTGATAACCTTTTCCCCATTTACCGTTGTCCTAACTTCTAAAGAATCTATAATAATACTTTCTTCTTTAAGATCATAAAAATTAATAAAGTTTTTAACTAATTTTTCTTGTGTGTCTACATCATTTAAATCTAAGTTTAATATCTTTGATAATGTGTCAAGTCCACCAACCATTGTTGATGTAACAACAATCCCTCTTGAGTTAATCAACTCATTTACTCTACTTTGTAGTGATGTTTCTTCCAGTAATATTCTTCTTATGGATTCTTGTAGGTTTTTTGGTTTTAGTTTTTTAACTATACTATCTATCTGTGGATTTTTATTATCTATTATATCATTCACAACATTAAATGCTTCTCTTGCTGCAAGTTTTCCTTTGTCTTTATCTTCATAATTAAACACAACATTATACATACCTTTTTGTCCTTTAACACCTCTTGTTCTTCCCCATCCTGTATCCATTCCAGCAAGTGTTTGTAATTCTAATGCTACGTGTTCTATAATGTGTCCCATCCAAGTTCCTTCTTTAATCCTTTT
>Ga0181356_1000457_pt1 | contig 17690 bp, 29 predicted proteins | sample Fa13VDMM110SN_FD_130104 | JGI IMG/M metagenome (GOLD analysis project Ga0181356, IMG submission 130104) | Freshwater viral communities from Lake Michigan, USA - Fa13.VD.MM110.S.N | ecosystem: Environmental > Aquatic > Freshwater > Lake | place: USA: Michigan | collected 2013-09-24 | reverse complement strand
ATGTCAAATTTTCTTGTTCTTCACTCTGAACTGATTCCAAATCATTAAATAAATTTAAGAAATCCATTGGTTTTTTGATATCAAAGATTTCAAATGTTTTATCCAAGGATCCAACAATTTTTGTTACAGATTCAAATCCAACTTTTTTGATTAAACCCAACAATTTTTCCTTTATTTTGTCTTCCATTTTATTAACCAACAACACCAACTAAATCATCCAGATGATGATCATTATCCATATCTGAAAATATTGGTCTTTTATCCATAATCTTAATGATTTCACCAATACTATATGGGTTTAAGTCATTCCCGTCCATACCAACGTCCATTTTTTTACCTTTACCAAATTTTTTATTATTACCAAGGTGTGTGTGCCCGTGAAGTTGGATAACACTTTTATTTAGTCCGTGCCAACTTTGTAATGGATAATGACATAATACAAAATTTTTTCCTTCAATATTCACTTCCAAATAGTGATTAATACTTAAAAATCTACTCTGTATGTTTCCACGATTGTTCTGGATGTGCATATCGTGATTTCCTAATATAAGATGAATGTTTTGACATATCAATCTATCAAGAAAAATTTCAATATTCTCAAAACCCCCAAATGAAACGTCACCCAACATTATCAAAGTATCATCCTGACCAACCATATTGTTAATTCCACTAACAATTCGATCGTTCATTTGATCAATCGTTTGGAAGTCTCTTGTTGAGTCAATCGGAATCTCACCATCCTGGGTTCGCCAATTGGTCACTCCTCTCGTCAAATTTTTATGACCGTAGTGGGTATCTGAGGTTATCCACACTTTTCCTGTTGTCAATAATTTTTTAAAACTCATAATTTTTAAGGTAAATTAATTAAAGGTGTAATGACATTATCATTAGGTATAGGCAGATGTTCATTCACATAATTATTTATAAAACCGCGATTATAAGTATCTAGAAACTCATTCAGATAATTATTTATATAATCGTTATGGTTTACCGCAATATTATTATTACGGTTAGCAATTATTTCAGTAGTCCCTAATCTTGGTATATGATCTAAACCACTAACTCTTATTGGTCCAGTGTGTATGTCTGTCGGTACACTATTGTTATTATTTAAAACACCTGACCCATCATTAACATATATACCATTAGTCCGATTTTCCAACAACATATTGGTGAAATCTCTTAACGCTATATTATTATCACTATTATAGTCCCTAGTAATCGGATAATCAGATATTTTTCGTATACTTTTAACATTATCACCCCAACCAATTAAATCACCAGTTGTTTTATCTTTTTGTAACTCTTTTCTAATTTTTAAAAATAACTCATCTGGTATAAAACTAACAACCATTGGATCAACTTCGTTATCTAAAGAATCCCAAGACTGGATTCGTTCTGTACCAAAATTCTTAGAAAACGCAAATTTTACATCTGTTTCTTTATTAATGACATATATTAATCTATGTGTTGTCAAATATTGATTCCAATATCTTTCTTGCGTTACACACCATTTTGTATTTGCACCATAAATTTTGGATGATTCAAAACTTAGTGGCGTTAAAATTAACCAAGTATCATCTTCGTAAATCCTTAAAATTTCTTTTTCAATTTTTTTTCTGTTTTCAATTTCTTTAGCTGCTAAGACAGATTCGTTTAATTCTAAAAAATTACTATATTGACTAATATCTTTTTCTTTTATCCTATTAGCTTTTGAATGTCTTTCAAATTCATTTAGAGTTTCAATTTCTCCAGACCCAAACAAAAATACACCTAAATAACCTTTAAGTTCGTCCAAATTTGTACTGTAATATTCGTTATCTCTTTTAAAGTTTTTAATTAAAAACTCGGTATACTTATAAGTACCACTCGGATCCAATGATGTAATAATGTCAATTAACGATACATTCAAATCTGGATGTTGTTCTTTTAATCTGTCTAATCTATTCATAATTTTATATTAAAACGATTTTTCATTTGTTGAATTTTATCTTCAGGAACATTGTGTTCGTTGGTGTTTCCGTGGCGATTTTCAACTATAATAGTGAAAGTTTTGTAACCATATTCTTTTGCAAGTTCAAGGTATGGTTGGAATTCCCATTCTTGTGTAAAGGTGTTTGAGACCACTATTTTATCTCTACCAACAGCCATACTCGTTTTAACCTTATCTAAACACCAAGCGTGAGCATTTTTAATTTTACTACCATCAAAATTGTAATTACCATCAGCGTCAACAAAGTATTGATCCGCCTCAATGTGTATTCCACCCAATGTTTTAGCAAATGTTGATTTTCCAGCATTCGGACATCCTCTTACGATGTATATTGTTTTTTCCATATAGCAAATATAGATATTTTTTTTTAATTACACAACTATTTATTATTATGAAAATCATAATAACTGAAAACCAACATAAAATGTTGTTTGAAAGTGTTGTTAATGACACAGAATTTAGAAATTTAATTAAAGGTTATGAATCAACCGTTGTTAATAGTAAGAACCAACATTACGTTTTTGATGATAAGGATCCGAAATTACCACCAAATAATAAAAAAACATTTATTAGTAAAAAATCACCTTATGGTGGTGTGTTAACAATTGGTTGGGGTCATACCGGACCATCAGTAAAACCAGGTATGATTATCTCAAATAGAGAAGCCGAGCAATTATTAACTGATGATATTAAAAAACACGAAGAGATTGCTAAAAAAGTTTTTCCAAAATTTGATAAATACCCAGTGTATGTTCAAAGAGCATTGGTTAATGCAACATATCGTGGTGAAGTTAAAAGTGTTTATAAATGGGTTAAAAGTTTAAATGATGGTAATTGGTCTTTGGGTGCTAAGCAATATCTTGAGGGTTGGAACATTGACTTTTCAAATGTTGATGATCCAAGAAAAAAAGGAACTGTCGCTGAACGAATGAAAAATAACCAAAGGGCTTTCTTAAAATATGCTGAAGAATTATCTAAACCAGTTGAACCGAAAATTAAACAACAAAAACCTAAATCACAAATTGGTGGTGGTGGTCTTTCTCCGAGTGTCTTTAAACTATATGTTGTAAAACCAGGTGAAACATTATCTGGAATTGCTTCCAAATATGACAAATCAGTAACCGTTGATTCCATAATTAAACTAAACGATTTAAAATCAACAGAACTTAAACCTGGTCAAATTTTAAAATTAAAATAATGGGTTGTTAAATTTAATTAACAACCCATTGACTCCACCATTTCATTTTTTGAACATAGGAAAATGAAAAAACCAAGTTTACGCGGTAACCAAAGCCTCAATCTTACTTCTAACTTGGTCTGTTAAAGATATCTCATTTGTGTTAGTAACAATTATACAATCAACTAAAATTTTACCTGGTATGTTGATATAAAACGTATCACCATTATAAAATGATAAATTTTGTTTTAGTTCAACACTGGTGTGGATCATTTTTAAGAATAATTTAAATTGTATTTGATCAACAAATGTCTCATTTAGTAAATTACCAAATGTTTCGTGTAGTATTCTAATGTTAAATGCTGTTTTCATAGTACAAATATATAAAAAATTTAATATAAAAACAAAAATCCCAAAAAAATATTTAAAATTTCTGGGATTTTATGTTTTTCCAACAAAAAGTGTAGGGGTGTGTGTTTTTTTTGTATTTCATAAATATCTACAAAATCATAAAAAAACAAATTATTTTAATATTTTACGATATTTATCATTATGGAACTATTAATAAATAACAATTCCTTTACTGTAAAAACAATGATTACACCCAAAGATATTCAAAATGGAATGATGGGTAAAAAATTTGACAATCAGTTTAATGGTATGTTGTTTGTTTTAAACGAAGGTGATCATTCCTTTTGGATGAAAGATTGTATAATTAATCTTGACATCATATTTATCAAAGATAATCTCATAACAAAAATACATAAAAACTGTAAACCTTGTAAAGATAATAATTGTCTACGTTACAAAGGTTTTGGTGATATGGCTCTTGAAATAACTGGGGGTTCTTGTGATCTATATGACATACAAGAAAACGACCTTGTTGTTATTAACGATTAGTTTCTAACTTTTCAATATGATGTTGTAGATACCAAGCCGCTTTTTTCAAGTCTTGTAATTCCTTATCCTTGTGTTTTTTACCCGCTCTTGAGATATATTTAACAGTATTACCTAAAGAAAACCCTAAGTCCCAAGCGTCAATAACTTTTATCACTTCATAAACATTGTCTGAACCACCATAATGTTCCGGGTGATTAACCATTTCTTTTTCCAACATATTAACCGTTTTTTTGTTGATATAACCCCAAACTAATTAAAAGTGTTCTCGTTTTACGACCAAGATCTGCGTCGTTGGGGAATTCGTTTGCCAAATCCTGAATTGTTTTGTAAGTTTTTACTAAATCAATTTCTTGTTGATTATTTTTCTGCGATACAGGATTTTTGTAACCAAACTCTTTCTCTTGTCTTAATTCATTAAGTGTTCTTGTTTTCATATTATTTATTTTAATTGTTCCTTTGTTTTTTTGTAATCCTCAATTCCTTTTTTCTGTACGATGTAACTAATCAATTTTCGTTTAAATAGTGGTAATAACGTTTCTTCTAACGGGAACTCACCATTAACTGTCATTTCAACAATCGGTAGTATTTTTTGTTTCTCACTATCAACATTACTAAACATATCAATTATTTTTGTAATAGTCAAATCTTTTTTTTCATCTGAATAAATTAAATTTATAATTAATTTATTTTCTGGGGATCCTTTTGCTGCTAGTTTTTTCTCATATTCCCAAACATATAAAACATTAGTGTTATTATTTTCATAATAAAAATAACCATTTTTTAATGTTATATTATCAATATTTTTTTTAACTTTAACAATAACATTGTCAAATACTGTTTCCCAAACAGATTTTGCAATATCAAAATATTCGTGTAGTTTTGGTGTACTATATGATAAAATCTTAATAAATTCTGCATGTTCATCACTTGTCATTGGTGGTAGATCTTTAATTTTTAAATCCATAACCAATAATTCATCATCAACAGTTTTAAATTTTTTATCCGTATATAAAATTTTCTTATCTTTAATTAATGTTTGCGCATTTGCAAGGTGTAATGATAATTCAATAAACCCTGGGTATAATTCTAATTTATCTAATTTTTCGCCCATTTTTTGGAAATAGGATAATAACACATATTCCTTATGTTCTTGGTCAATTGGTTTATCAAACATCCAATCCGTTTTCATTAAAAACTCAACCTTTTTTTTCCTACCCATCACACTAATAATATTAATAATTTATAGATTAATCAATCCTCATAACAACATAATATTTGTCGTTAATACTTACTTCGTCGTAATTGTCATCATAACCATTTAATGAGCAGTAATCTGCGTCACGAACTAGGTCATCCAACATAGCATCTTTGTCTATAAAACTAACAATTGTCTCATTATCATAACCCCTATCCTTTAACCAGCCATATGGATCGTATCTAATATCTTCTAACATAGATTCAACCTTTTCATCAATTTCATCCTGATTAAAATCACCGTCAGGGTTTTCATTTATTTCGTCAATTTCGTACTCAATATCACTGATTTCACTCTCAATCTCATCCAAACGTGTTTGATTATCGGTTTCTTGTTCTTCAAATTCCTCATCAGAATATGTTATCATTTCAATTTTTTTACCATTTTGATATAATTCCCATTCATCTGAAAACTCAACAACAAAAATATTATCTAAATAATCTTTAAATTTAAAATATTTTGCACTATCAATTTTATCCTCAATTAATGGTGTTCTACCTCCTTTTTCAATTAAAAATCGTTCAACTTCTAGTCCTAATTTTTGTTTTTCGTAGTCTTGGACTTCTTGTTCTTGGTTATAACTTAAATCTCTACTAATATCATAATCTTCGGGATTTTCTTCTATATACTCTCGTTCACTATCCTCAAAATCCTCTATAACCATATCGGCATCAACATAGTCTGTTATACGATCTGGTCCAAGATATTCTAATGGGTTGTCAATCCATTCTTCAAAATAGTCTCTTAATGAACTATCGGCCTCTTCAGTTGTTCCGACCGCAAATCTCATATTTTCTGTTAAACACTCATATTCGTGTAAATCATAATGACGACCGGATGGGTAAAAATCATAAACATCTGATTTATCATCTTTCAATTCATTAAGTTCATCTTCTAACTCACTAATACGATCTGTAATATCATCATATAACACATTCCAATTTTCAAGTTCTGTGTCTAAATTTTCCTGTTCTTCTTCTAATTCTTGTATTGTGTTTCTAATTTCATTAATTCGTTCACGATCGTAATCTGTTAATGCGGTAATATCAGAACGATTATTCGCAAATTCAAATGCGGCATGTGCCATTTCACCAACTTCATCTGTATCATTCAAGTTCCATCCATCATCTTCTCTAAGACTTTCTTGTTCACTAATTTTTGCGTTTAATATTCTTTGTTGTTTAATATTGTATAGTGGTGTACTCCGATCATTAACATAACCAGTAACTTCAACATCATCTAATGATGATATTTTTGATCCCGAAATGTCTAATTTTCCTAAAATTTTAAGTTTACCTAAACTTTTAATTCTTGGATCATTTAATTTTAGATCACCAGAAACAACTAATGTTTTATTTTTAAAAGGTGGTAATGATGGTATTGCTTCTGTTTTATAAAACACTTTTCTCATTAAGTCATAATATTGTTCTGGTGTTATTACAACCTCCTCCATTTCTTGTTCTCTAATAATATCCTTAATTAAGGTTATTAATTTTGATTCTGTTATTTTAAATGTCTTTTTCATATAATAATAAATATATAATTCTTTACAAATTAATCTATATTCCAATATTTATTAATAAATAAACACTATAAAATCAATTAATTATGGGATGTGGATGTAAAAACAAAGGAAACCAACAACAAGCGGAACAAACCGTAAAACAAACTCAAGAACAAAAAAGTGCAAGTGTACAAGAGTCAGTTAAAAAAATTGTTGAGAAATATTACAATAAAAAATAATTCCTTTGGGTAACTAAAATTTAAGGTGGTAAGTATATTTTATCACCTTTTTTATATTTATATAATATGGCACTAAATAATTTTATTGAAGAATACAATGAAGATGGTTTCGTTGGGACTGTTAAATCCGTTTTTGTTAGGTTGACAGCATTTTTAACAATGGTCGCTAGGGCGAACCGACAATCTGAGATTAACCTTGAAATGTTAGAAGGTGATGATTTTGGTGCAAATCCTGGTTTATTTGATTTTTTATCAAAAAACGGGTTTTTGGTTGATGTTGACTATGAAGGTTTTGATGATGAAATTAAAAACTACTATTTAGAATGGTGGTTAGAAAACGATGAAGATAGTGCCCTTCAATATATTTGTAACAACCTTTTAACTGATGTTGAAAATAGAAGTGGTCAATATTGGTTATATTTGAGAGATAAAGATGAGTTAAGTGTTTTTTTTAAATCCTATAGTCGTGAGACATCACCTAAAGACTTAGCAAAAGCAATTTTTACTGAGGATGATTTTTTTGAACGCTTTTGGGACACAACTGATGATGTTTATCGCGATGTAATTGATGATTTAAATGATGAAAATAAAAACAGATTATCACATTATATCGTTAAACAAATCGGAAATCAAGAATTATCACTTGATGATTATGATTCTGTGTTGTTTAATGAGTTTTCAGAAGAACAAGGAACTGAAGGGTTTTTTACAATAACTAGTGAAAACGTGATGGAACTTATTTCCAATGAAGAAGCAATGAATGAGTTGTTAGATGGAGATCTGGACGATCTTAAATCTGAATTAAATTCACTACATAATAGTGCTTATAGTATTGCTTATGAAAGTGAATGTTATGATTTGGTAAACGACGGTCTTTATGAATTTTTTGAGTCAAAAATTGTTGAAGAATCTTTTGAAACTGGTGGTAATACAAAATATCGTAACTATATTAGAATACGTGACTTTGGAAGTAACGTATCTGTATTTGTCAATGAAAATAAAGGTTATACTTATAGTGATTCACTATTAGAATATTTTGGGTCATATGTTGGTATGATGGGTAAACTACTTGATGAGGGTGCTTACGATCAGATTAGTTTTCGTATACCAGAATATGCAGATTGGGATGATATCCGAAAAAACATAAATGATTACTTTGGTGATTACATATGATGAATTTTGATTTAATTATTAATTACATTAATAATGGTGGTTCTAATGATGTTGAGAATATTATAATTACGTCGTTTAGGAAATTTAGTAACGTTGCTAAATTCCTAATTACACACAATAAAATAGAAAAAATTAATTTAGAAAGATTATACACACTATTATATTACAATGACGAAGAATCTGAATTTAATATGATTTGTCATTCTATATTAAAGAAATACGGTCCTGGTTATTTTGTAAACTATTTAGACGATGTTAGTGTTGTTGATAATGAATTTTATATTTCATTACCAGATTTAAGTTATTTATCCAATATTTTTAATTACGAAGATATAAGTATAGTCGTTAATGGTGTTTTTGGTCAAGATTGGTATAAATATTTATATGTTGATGAAAGTAGTATCAACTATTATTCTGATATTATTGAAATATTAAATGATAATAATTTAATAACAATTAAAGAAATCATTTTAGGAGCCTGTGGTGGTAATAATTTTGATGAAGAATCTTTCAACTATAATTTACCATCTGATTATTTTGATGAAAACGATGAATTTAATGTTTCAGATAATATTGAGGTTATTATGACAGATTCTGAGTTATTTAAATTTGTTATTGAATTGGATTGTTTACGGGAACTTAAATCAAGTTTGAGTGACTTATATTCAATGGCAAATAATGAAGCCTGGAATGAACAAATGTTTGAAAGAATCTGGTCAGAGTTATCTGAGTTTTTTAGTAAGGATGTTGTTTGGGAAGATGATTTCGTTAAAATTAAAATAAAAGACTTTAATATTGTTTTAGATCATTACTTTAGAGGTATTGATAATAATAAAATAAATATAATAGAAGATAATAGTTATATCAAAATATTAAATTCTTTATTTTTATTAGGAATTTATGAAGAACCTAAAATTAGGTTACTACCATACCCAAGTGATGATTTAGTTAGTGATTACATTAACGATTCATTATCAGATTATATTTATTAACTATTTAACTATTCAAATAAAATTCATATCTATTAATAAAAATAGTATATGAAAAAAATTAATAAAAATTCAAAAAGAGGTATCGTAAATCTATTTGCCGATTTCATATTAACCAAAATAGATAAAAACGAGAACACGATTATTCAAATTACAGACTGTGAATCGTTTATGGTTGTTCACGGTCAAACAACATCAAAAACAATCTTAGATCTTGAGGATGTCAAATCAGAATTTTATGAGTTGTTTAAAGATGAATTAAGTAGTATTGGTGTTGAGAAAATAAACACCATTGACGTTATTAGATATGATCAAGAAATCAATAACATTGAAAAGGGTTGGGTTTTTGTAAATAAAGCCGTTTTTACTGATGGTCTTGATCCAGTTCACGAATTGTCAATAACATCTGAATTTCCATATGGTTATAGTCTAAATTGTGGTAGATTGATGGTATATTATTCTCAATATATCTTTAACCATTTATACAGTTTGTTGAATACAGATGATGTACAATTTTACTTCACTAAAGAAACTGACGATTCTGAAGATTTCAAAATAAAAATAATTTGTGACACAAAACAAAATTTAAAAGATATTACGTCATTAATTTTAGACGTGTTTTCGTTTGATTTAAAAGACTTTAAAGATAAAATCAATGATTATAACGTTCTTGAAGATATTTTATATCCTGTCAAAGATAAACCCTATACAAAACAAGATCTATTAGAACATATTATATTATTTTAAAACGAAAATCCCACTATTTAGGTGGGATTTTTTTTAGTTAATTATAAATGATTTAATAATCTCAAAACCTTCGTTAATGTCATCAAAATCACGATCTGGTGCAAACAACTCTGTTAGTGGTTCTTCAGTTTCTGGATCCTCAATTAACATAAATGCCGGTACATAATCATTTTCAGTAATATTAACAAACATATTGTATTCTTCTTCATAATCATCAATATCTCTATCAACAAACTGGATGTTTGATTTATCCAACATTTCTTTTAGTTCAACACAAAAAGGACAACTTTTCATTGTGAACAATACAACCGCTTTATCCATTTATCAATGTATTTATCATATCGTTTAATTGGGTTTCTGATTGCATACCAACTTTTGTGTCAATGACCTCACCAGCATTAAACATTTTTATTGTTGGTACACTCCTAACACCTAATGACATCGCGATTTCTCTGTTTAAATCAACATCAAGTGTGTACATTTGAACGTCGGTTGTATTCTCGTTTACAACTTTTTCAAATATTGGTTTTAACATTTTACACGGAACACACCACAGCGCACCTAACTTCAGAATTATTTTCTCACCTTTATTAATTTTTTCTTGTAATTCTACACTACTAATTTCCATCTTTTAATTTCATTAAATTTTTTATGAAGAACTTTGTTTCTTCTATGTTTTTTGGTTCAAAATATATTGTTATTTTATATTCCGAATCACGAATATCCTTCTTTGATAAATATATATAAAGGTCTGATTTATTCTTAAAAAAAGCATCATAATACAAAAACCCATTATCAAATATAACACTGTCACTATATATTAATAAAAAATTTTTAGTTAATAATAATTCTGGTGTTATATTTAATTTACCATCAACAACACATTTTGATAATAACATTCCCTCTTGTTCATATATCCATTTTAAAATATCACCTTCTTTCTCAAAAAATTCCTTTCGTTCCATATTTTAAAATATAAAAAAAGTGGTAGAAAAATCCACCACTTTATCGTAATCAATAATTGTTTTTGTGTTTTTGTTTACGAGTGTATTGTTTTTTACTCTTGTAAACAATTGGTCTTGTCGCTGACCATATCTCCTGCATTGTAATTTCAATTGTTTTCATCTTATTTTTTTTATAGGTTAATAACTAATTCTGTGCTAAGATAATACTTTTTTTTAGATATTTATATAAATATGAAAAATTTAATTAAAAAAATTTTAAAAGAGGAGATTGAATATCATATTGTGAGTATTCAATACCTTGGTCGTAAACCATTGAATGAGGGTACTAACTACGAACATATAGATGATTAAATTTTAAAGTTAATCAAACAAACATACATTACACAAAAAATTTTAGCTAAAGAAATAAGTCCTTTATTAGGTCAATATACAGATAAAAAAACAAATCAAGTTAAAAAAGCCTATTTTAATATTAAAATTAGTCTTCATTTTTCAGAAAGGAATTTTAGAGAACAGACATTCCCAAGTGATCCTAATTTTGTTAACCCTAAAATTGATGAGGGGGTTAATGTTGTAAGGGTAAATATAGATAATATATGGAAAATGATTTCTTTACAGAAATTAGGTTATAAAGATGTGTTGAGATTAAAAAGTATAAATGGTGTTAATTATGAAATTTTAGTCAGTTTAAATACTCTCGGTAAATTAGATAAATTACCAATATATGATATAACATTATATAACCAAATGAAAGGTAATGGTAAACATTTTAATAGAGAAACAAAAATTATTAAAACATATAACCCATTAGATTAAAAAACAAAACCCCCAAGTTATTGGGGGTTAATGTTGTGACAGCCTTCCCTCACGTGTTGTCACCTTACGCTTGGTTGGGTATATCCAAGAGACCCACTTAACCACCATCTTTAGATGTATTCCTGCACAAACTCAAGATTTATGCTCAGTCTTTTCGGTTAAGATTTTTCGTTAATCATTTAACTATACAAAGGTATAAATATTTTCTTAATATCCAAACATTTTTTAAAATTAATTTAAAAATATTTCACCAAACTTTGTTTTTTGGACGATATTGTTTACCGCAACTTCCTGTTTATCAACAATATCTGGTATTTTTAAATCAACAATAATATTTATCATTTGTTCTTTAGTTAAGGTAATATCTTTCCCTTCTTCAACATTTTTTTCACATTGTTGACGAAGTTTTAAATAAAACTCATCTTTTTGTAATTCACCAATTAAATCCATTAGATCATTTGGGTTTTTTTCAAAAAAAGTAATAACTTGATTCAAATAAATTTCAATATCAACATTTTTCATATTGTAGTTATAATTAAAGTAAACAATCGCCTTTCATCTCATCAGGATAGTTAACTGGCCAAAATGTGTCAGCACTTGTGTCAACATATCTTTTAAACTCTTCTGGTAATATTTCAATATCAATTGGTGAATTTTCAACAGAGATAAACAATAAACATCTTAAATCAACAACACTATTTGGGAATGTTGTCAATTCCTCATTATTAGTTAAAGTTAAAAATTGTAAATTAGTAAGGTTACCTACTGTTTCTGGTAATTTATTAATACAATTATTAAAAACTAATGTTTGTAAATTAGTTAATTTACCAATTGAATCTGGGATGTCAAAGATTACTTTGTCGTTTGATGTATTATCAACTTCAAAAAGTATTGTTGTGTCTGGTATACTATCTAATAACTCATTCATACCAAACATTCTAATATATTTTGCACTAGTATCTGAAGGGTATTTAATTTGTATAATATCACCAAATTGATTATTAAGTTCGTTAGCAAATTTTTCCTTTAAACTTTTATAATATGGTCTCATTTCTTTACTTAATATGATTTCCATATCATTTTCATTTAAATCTTTAAGGGTCTTTTGTAATAATTTTTCACGTTTCTTTGAAATATAGTACCCCATTGCACTAGGTGTTAATACTCTAACCATTCCAGCCGATAATTCATTCCCTAAACCAATGTATTTTTTTTGTAATTCTTCTGGAAAATTCCCAAAAATCTCATCACCTCTTGGTGTTGATTTAAGATCAGGACTTCTTAATTCTAACCATAATTCAACTTCTTCTAAACTACCTAATTCTGAAATAGGATCTGTTGTATTTAAATTGTAAGATTTATATTTTTTTAATTTTGCTTCATCTTCACCATCGTATGGTTTCGCCTCTAAGTAGTCTTTTTTACCTTCAAGAGCGGGAACTTTAGATACAATTTCACTCCAAGGTAATTCATTACCACCAGCGTATCGTCCAGAGTTTGATCCATCGGCTAATCTCATACCACCATATTTATCAACAAGGACAACGGTTGCGTAATTTAAATCAGTCTGTGGCAAATTTTTCTGAATAACATAATATAATGTTAAATTTTGATTTAAACGATAATTATAATAATAATTTGAGGATCCTTCCCAAGAAGTACACCATCTTCTATCTGGTGCGAATTTCTTTCTAATGTTAATACATTTATGTTTTTGGTCTGGTGCAAAAATTAAAATATCATCATCTTCATATGCAATATCAACATCACTAGTGTCAACTTCTGGTACTGTATACTCACTCTCTTCCATTGGTGTGTAACCATCTACAATATGTTCAAATTCAATAAAATTCATTAATTTACTTAGTTTTGCATTCAATGGGATTAGATCGTAGTGTTTCACAAAACGTTTAACCCTAGGTAAGATTGTAGTCATAACATCTTCATCTGGATTTTCATCGTGAAATTTTTGTGCTATTGCTACTATAAGTTCATTGACACCTTGGTTATTGAACTTTGTAAAGTACCGTTGAACCAAACTATTTAACTCAGAGGGATTAATATTTGTAACGTCTGATTTAAATTCTCTCGCTTGAGGTAAATTTGTTTTAATCTCAAAGAATTTTTTAATGTTGTTCTTTGTTAATTGTAAATCAACACCTTTATTTTTTGCGATATAATCCTGGACTAAACCATCTAAATCTTTTTTAGTTTTTTGTTGTGTTGATTTATCTTTAATCAAACTTTTTATTTTTTCATATGAATGTTTAAAAATATCTTTATCTTCATTACTTAACGAACTTTTAAATCGTTCAAAATCAGAGATTGTTTTACGTATAACATCTTCAGTTTCATCAGTTTCTTTTGTAAACTTATCTAATAATTTTTTAACCGTAGATTCAGGGTATTCTAATAATATTTTTTTAGTCGTTAAATTTTCTTTAACTACTTTTGATAATATATTTACTAATTCCATATTTCTTTTTTTTTGTTAATTATAAATATCACTAAACATATAAAATTCACCAACGTGTTAAAATAACCTTTCCAATTCGTCACACTTTATTTATATTTTATGTATGGAAACGAAAGAAGCAACAAAAGTAGGCTGTAGCGCCTGTAAAACTAATAAAGGTGTTAAACAGACTCAGAATTTTTTATTTTGGTTTGGCGGCATTATGTTCGCCTTTGCAATATATGGTATTATATCATTTATTTATGACATAATTAATTTTTTTTAAAGTTTTTCATACTTTAAATATTGATTTATAAATAAATCACCAACACCATTATATTTAAATCCCTTACCTTTTACTCTTAATGGTTTGGATGTGTCAATATTTTTTGGAAAATTGACTTTCATTGTTCCGTCAGGGTGTGGTACTTCAAAAGATTCTTCATTAAAATCATTAATATTAAAGTATTTGTTATATACTAAATTATTGTCGTACTTATCAAAGTCGTTTTCATTTTGTAAATTAACCTTAATTATTAAATCACCATACAAACCTTCATTAAAATCACCAACACCTTTCATTCTTAAAAATTGCCCATTATCAATACCGTGTGGTATTTTTACCTCAACTTTTTTTGTTTCATTTTTTGTACCATTTCCTAAACATTCGTTACATTTATTTACCAACGTATAACCTCGTCCAGAGCAATTGTTACACATCATAGAAACAATTTGTATAAACATACCACTACCCATCTGTTGTATGACCTGCCCTTGTCCTGAACATATTTGACAAGTTTGTCTTTCACCACCTTTACCACCACAAGGTTCACATTTAATTTTCCGATTAAACTCAAATTGTTTTTCTTTGGTTAGGAAAGAATCTAACACTGTAATATCAACTGTGATTGTTTTTGTGTGGACTCTATGTTCTTGTGATTCGTGACCTCTGTGCATATTTCTAAAGGTAGATCTGAACGCTTCACCATATTGACCTTTAATTCCACTGAAAGGGTTTTTTCGTTCAAAATCGTATTTCTTACGACTTTCCTCATTACCAATAGCGTCGTAAGCAATTGATATGTTTTTAAAAATTTCCTCATCACCACCTTTATCTGGATGATTTTCTTTCGCTAACTTTCTATACGCTTTTTTTATATCATCTTGTGTTGCATCTTCTGAGACGCCTAAAATCGTGTAATAATTGTCAGTATTCATTTTTTATTAAATTTTAATATCTTTAATGCAAATATAGTAATTTTTTATGAAATACCTAATAGTTTTGTTTAAAAATAAAGAAAGAAAGAAAATAATTAAAAAATTTAAAACCAAAGAAAGGGCTGAAAAATTTTTTGATAAATTACTAAACAATGATGTTGTTTTTAACAAAGAGGTTGAGAATGGTAAACGTTGTGAATTTGAACTTGGTATATTAGAAAACGATTCTAAAGACTTTACACCTTTTTATGTCAGAGATGAATTAGGTCGTCAAATAAAAATTGAAATTGATGATCCTAATTATAAAATAACTAAGATATCAAAATATAAAGTTGAGGAGTTCTTATATGATTTACAAACCAAACATAAAATCTCATTCAAACACTTTTATAGTAAATATTTAAAAGTTAAAGGACTTAAATTTATATCTAAATTAAACAACAAATTATTAGTTCAAGAAGATGATAATTATTTCTTATTCTCGTTAAAAAGCGATGGTGATAGTAATAGGTTTTTAAAAATTCTTGAAGATGCGTTATATAAAAATAAAAGAAGTGACTGTGTTGTGGTTTACGACACATCAATACAACAAAAAAAATACCTTTACTCAATATTAGAAAGTAAAGGTATATCAAAATCGTTTTTATATAGAAATTCAACTACGTTTTTTACTGAATAATTTTAAGAGTTTATTTAAAAATGAGTCATTAATTACTGGTTCTAAAACTTCCGTTGATGCTTGATCTTTTTCTATTTTATTTAGTTCTTTTTCAAGACTACCTTTAAGTATGAAAACAACTTCAACACCTGAAATATCAATTTTAAAACGATTTTTGTTTTCGTTTATTTCTGGAAATTGTTTTTTGATGTTATAAAAATCATACACGTTTAATTCGTAAACCAAAACGCCTAATCCTGTTGGAAATAATTTTTGTATACCATCTGTTATTAACGCTAGATTTGTTAAATCCCCATAATTACTTTCTTGAACCGTTTCCATAATGTTTGTTTCTCTTCTTTTGGTAGTATTTCTTCTCTCTTAAAATTTTTTATTTGCCGGATAAACTGTGTTTTTTCACGTTCCAGTTGTTGTTGGTCTAATAATATCTCATTCTTCAACCACTCTATGTTCTTCTCTGTCTCTGTTTTCAATTGTACCATATTCATCATCTAATTTAAGTTTATTTGACTCTAAGTCAAATTTTAAATCTTGTAATGTTATTAAGTTTTGTTTCTCAAAAATATTTTTTAACTCCTGGACTTTTAGACCAAATAAAAGTTCTTTTTCCTCAATTTCACGATTATATTTGATTACGTTTTTAATACTATCAACAATTGTATTGACAGTATCTTCATTAAATTCAACACCAAAAGAAATTAGCCTCATTGTTGGGTCTGTTGACTTATTTTCAATAACACTATCTTGTGGTACGTATTTTTTAGGTAATTTCCAATCTTTCGGAAATGACATGTCAAAACTCAAATAGGTTTTAAGTTTTCGGATTGATTGTATATAAGGATACAATTCATTAAATTCATTATAGATACTCATAGTATTAATTTTTCATTATGTATGTTATTGCGTATGATATCATTATCCCGTAAAAAAATAATTCACTTTTATTTAAAATTAATTTCTGAGGTGTCTTTTCTAATAATAGCAAAAGAAGTTTAGTAACCAGTCTCAAAGACGATAAAAGCGAAAATACGAATACGAAAGAAAATATTGTATCTATATTAACCATTCTTTCTAGCCTCTAAAATTTCAACTCTAAACGTTTTTAATAGTTCTCTTAATTCTTGTGCTGCAGTTCTTGCTCTAGTTCCTGCTGATTTATTGTTTTTTTCATAAAATTTTGTTGATTCGTCAGAAAGTGTCTCAACTAACGCTTTTATTTTTTCTAAAGTTTCCATTTTTATTTTTTATTTATGTTTATTATTAGAATAATATTACTACATCAAAAATTAGTAAATATTTATTCTCATATTTTTATCTAAGTTCTTATATATTGTTAAAATTAAATCTAAATCAGATTGTGTGAATGCTTTTTCAAAATCAAATACATCCATAAAAAACATATCAATTGATTCTCGGATTTTTTTATCTTTTTGTTTATAAAAAATTTCATCAAAAAAGTTCTGGAAATATTCGTAGTGTTCACCCTCTATTTCAAATATTATATTTTCTTTTTTGAAGTCATTAATCAGTTGTTTCCAACACCAGTTGAAATGTTTTAGATTATCATCGTTCCCTTCTCT
>Ga0181356_1000456_pt1 | contig 17695 bp, 30 predicted proteins | sample Fa13VDMM110SN_FD_130104 | JGI IMG/M metagenome (GOLD analysis project Ga0181356, IMG submission 130104) | Freshwater viral communities from Lake Michigan, USA - Fa13.VD.MM110.S.N | ecosystem: Environmental > Aquatic > Freshwater > Lake | place: USA: Michigan | collected 2013-09-24 | reverse complement strand
GTTGAGCCTCTGGCCCACCCATGCCAATCAAGGCTTGCTGTTGTTGCAAAGCAGGGCCACCGACATCAACGTAAGGCTTCAAGAGTTCACGCACCGCATCAAATTGTCGACGCTGCTCTTCTATGCCTCGTTCGGAAGCCTCTGTTTGTGCTTTAGCTGCTCGTCCAGCTGCATCGCTCTGGATAGCACCACTTATCAGCGATGAGCCAGCGACCACTAGTCCTGTGATTGGATTAGGCATGATTAAACTCCTTCATATAATCTTCAAATGTCTCGCCATAAAGTGCCATGACTTGGCTGGCTGCCTCAGTTGCTTTGCTTGTGCCATGACACAACGCCACGGTCATCAAGACAACATCGTAGTATCCTGCACGCCACACGAAAGAGCGAGCATCAGCACGACCAGCTCGTTCGGCTTGATCGGATGCTTGCCACTTCAATATCATGGATGCCACTACAGGCGTGAGAGTCTGCGAATTCACAATCCAGAAACTGTTTTGGTTCATACCGACCAAAGTATTCCAGATGCAGGCATTCAAATCCTTGCGCTCGACAGCATCGCCATCAGCAACATCGTCAAAGACTTGAATCGCACCCCAGAGCATCATCAGCCAATCGACTGCTGGCGCAGGCAATGCTAGACTTTTCTGTAGGTTCTCTCTAAGCCAATCAGTCATGCGCCCCCCAATGGGATAAGCTGCTGGTGGCTCAATAGACTCAGCAATGGCATTTTCACACAAATTGTCATTTCAATCCATCTCTTCTTCACGGTCTTCCCAAGCCTGACAAACCCTCATGTCATTGCAGATGAAATTGAGCTTCTCGCAATGACCACGGAAACCATAGCCCGTATCGTAGCCAGCCATCGGGATGCGCTCGATGCGAACCTGTGCCATCAGACTGTTGTCGTAATATCCACAGTTTGAGCAATGCTTGCGTCTTGCGTCTTTTTCGTCGCACTGCATCGCATCAGCCAGAACCTTGTAAAACTCAGGGTTTGCCTTGGGGTCGTTGCTAGGTTCTTCTGGACCGTAATACCAGTTCTCCACAGCAACAATAAAGTTCTTTTTGTTCTCAGCTGGAGACAAGAACTCCTCTTCACTGGGCAGGCCCATGAAACCCTTGGGGATAATCATAAAGTTCTTCATTGCGTTCCTTTAAGTAATCTCTCGGCCTGATGCCCGAATGGTCAAAGATGTGGCTGCGCTCGCAATTGTCGAGATAAACCCACCTGATTCTAATACCTGACCCACCAGTTCTGGGCAAGTATAAGTCGCATCTGCCGCAATACTGGTCGCATCAATGATAAGGTTTGACGCATCCGCAGAACCTCCAGATGTGACTAGATTACAGCTGAATGTGAGGTTACCCGCAGTCGTATTGGTAACTGTGAATTTATCAATGATGGCTTTTGCATTGACTGCCGTATACTGGGTCGTTTGGGCATTTTCTGCCTGCTTTGCTGGTATCAGCACCTTTACTGTGACAGCCATGATTGCTCCTTAAATTGCTTCCGCACCGCTTGCGATGATAGTCAGACCAGTGGATGTGGCTTGAATCTGGATGGTGTCCCCTGCGTTTAATACTTCAATTCCGTTGTATTGCAAAGCATTGGCGTTCGGCACAGAAACATCATAGAGAAAAGCGTTTGATGTGCCTGCTGTGCCTGCTGATGGGACTAAAAACACCCGCACATTGATTGATGCTGCTGTGGTGTTGGCGATACTAAATTCTTTCAGCAATGTACGGGTTGCAGCTGGGACTGTGTAAAGCGTTGTCACGCCTGTGGTGATGGCAGCCTGTCCAAACTTGGTCGGGGTAATTACATCGAAAGCCATGTCAGCACCTGATTTGATCGCACTCTGGCGGTTTGGTTTGCAAAGGGCAAGATGCCATTGACATCATGTGACAGCTCAATATTGTTCCGCACCGGAGCTAATGCCAGTAATTCTACGTCTTGATCCAGTTCGTTGATCTGCGACAGAGCATCGTTGGCTGTTGCCTGCGCTGTTCCAACTGCAATGGTTACTACAAGGATGTCATCTGGTGAATCTACAACGGTATCAGCAACAGCAAACAAATTCTCAAACTGCTTGATCTGTTCAAAATCGCCCAGAAAAGATGCAAGTTGATCTCTTGTCAGTCTCAAAGGTCTAAAGTTTTTAGCCATTAGTATGCTAACCCTTCAATCTTCGCCTCAAGACGCACAAAAGAAACATGAGAATCACTGTCCCCACGAAACTTCTGGATTCTAAAGTTCCTCATGTGTCCCTGTTGAAACCATGACAGACGCTTGGATGTGTTGCCAATCGTGCCAACCTTAATAAATTTCTCTTGGCTGTACGACAGACCATCCACCGAGTAACTGGTGCTGATCTGGGGATCAACGCCTAAAGCGACCCGACCCGTTAAGCTGACCAGCTCCATCTGGTGAAATAATGCACCCTTTCCCTCGTTGTAGACGATGAGCGTGCCGAACTCCCAGCGCACCTGTTCGCCCCAATGTGACCCAATCGTGTCATCCAAATAGCCAATATTGCTAGACTGTGGATCGCCGATCATCCATTTGTCGTACACCCAAATCAAATTTCTTGCACGATACTGGGAGAACCCAACTATTGTGGATGTCAGGTTAAACCATACCAAATCTTGCAAAGCCTGAGACGCAGCCGCATCAAACACAATCGTTCTGTCTGGCAGATGAATGTACAAGTGCTGATGCGCTCGATCATTGCGTGCCTCTAGCTTTACTTGAGCGAGCTGCTCTTCTGTGAATTGCAGCAGAATCTCATCGACCTCTTGAGTGCTGATCTTCTTGGCCATTCCATTTGCGCCAAGATAGATGCCTGGTGCTTCATTGCGTCCGCTTCCCAAGAATGCAATCGTCTCTTGGAAAACACAGCACGCAAATGTACCCACCACGCCTTTTTGAACCTGTGCGCCTTCAATCCTCGCAAATGGGAATAAAGCTCCGCCCACGTTGTCAAACACCTCAATCGTGTTTCTGTTTAACGCATAGACTTCATTGCGTAGCTTGAGCAATGCCACCACAGGGTCAGGATCAGCTTCAGAGCTTCCGTATTTGAGAGGGTTGACTACGAACGGGTCTGACAGTTCTGTGACCACCAAGAACTCGCCGTCGGTGGTCATAAAGTAACCATCGACCCATACGAAATCCAAAACCACACCCAAATCTGGATCGGTTATCTGCTGTAGAAGCGTGCCATCCCAAAGATACAAGCGACCGCCAGAAGCAATACCAAGGTAATCAAAACTATAGTCAAAGGTCACCAATTCAGTTACAGGGCCACCAACATCGCCAAGAACTGTGACCACGCCAGCACTTGAAATTTCAACGAACTTAGTCCCCATGACTCGATAAAGCTCACCACGATAATTCACGCCACCTCGATCCGCCCCTGGCCCTGTTCCGTTTGCCACGATGCCATCGCCTGGGCGCAAATAGCCAGAGCTAATCCCGCTTGTCTTTGGGACAGGCACAAGGTTGACAGGGTAAGCTGTTCTAAAGTCTGGCCCGTTGTCGGTAAAGATTCCGCTGAGGATAGGAATTTGCATTACTTTTCACCTACTGATGGCAAGACCTTTTTTTCTTTATCCCAGTATTCTTTGTAGTTTTTGGAAAAATATTCGGCATCTGCCTCATTGTCAAAAGAAATGTAGTCCTTGCTTTTTAACGCCCGATCAAAAGCATCATCACCATAATTTTTCAATTCTTTATTTTCGTATGCAATTCTTGGGTAAACAATAAACTTGTTTGGCCCAGCTTCTGAATATTCCATCTGGTGTGTGGCAATATTACCTTCACCTAAGTCCATGACTGGGTATGCCTCTGGGTTCAGAATCCTGCGGACAAAGTTTTTCCCTTGGTTTTCATTTAATACATTTTTAAGGGTTTCGTAATCCATTATTATTTCGCCTTGTTGCGTGCACTGATGCGTTTTGCTTTAGCCTGTGCGTCTGCCTTGCTAGATGCGCCCCAAGCGTTAAGACTTAGCAACAATCTAGTAGGCTTTCCATCTTTGTACTCTGGCCCTTCATTGCCACCCATGCGAGCCAAGAAACTAGCTCGACGGGGATTGTCACCAGACTTAACAGGAGATTTCAGATTCATGCCCTCGGCCTTGGCACTCGCACGACCCTTGGCATTTAAGCCACCCTTGGGGTTCTGTCCTTCCTTGCGAGTGTAGGCTGGGCTTTTCATCTGAATCTCTTAATCTTCTCTGCGACCTTCTTAGGTTGTTTAGCAAACTGCTTGCCCTTTGCTGTAGCTTCCCGCTTGGCCTTGGTGGTGGCTGCATACTCGGCTGGTGTCAGAGCTTTGATCGCCGCAGCTGGCAGATAACGCTCACCCGTCTCGGATGACTTCTTGCCAGACTTCGTGCGCCAATCCTGACTTCCCCAATCCTTGAGGCTTTTCTGAGGGGCTTTCATTTTTTCTTGGGTGGCGTATGGGTTAGATTCTTACTCTTATCTGTGTGTTTAGCACCAGTCATCAAAGTAGAACCGACCTTATGCGTTGAACCCGTGTACGGTTTTCCGCTTGGTAAATAGTGGGTTTTGACCTTGCTCATTTATATCCCCCCCCCTTCTCTTTGTACTTCTTTGCTAAAAGTTGCGCCTTCCTTGCTGACCACTCACCCGCTGCCGTACCCTGCACAGCTGCACCCTTGATCTCCGCAAAGAGACGCTTTCGCATCGTTGGCTTTGTATAGTTGCCAGCTGCGTTGACCGAGGATTTGGGTTTAGTAGCCATCAAGTGTCTACAACTTTAATGACAGCAAAGCGCAAAATCACAGCTTCTGACAAAGAGCCTAACGAAACGTTGCGAATGTTGATGTCAGCAGTGCCGACACCACATGAGGCATTCAGGGTATACGAGCCAAGCGTGCCGCCTGATATGTGATTCATTACGATAATGTCGCCAGATTCAACTGTGCTGTTGGTCATCGTAAAAGATACGGTGGTGGATGCAGCCAATGCAGCGCCATTCATCGTTATTTGACCGCATGACTTGTTAAGCGTCACAGCTGTAGCTTTGCTCGTGGCTTGTAGCACACCGCCGCCTGCGCCGACTGCATAACCCTGCTTCCCAGTTCCAGTGATGACTTGATTGCCAGTGGTTGATAGACTTGTGCCTGTAGCTGCACCGATAACTGGTGTCACCAATGTTGGGGTGTTCGCAAATACATTTGCGCCTGTGCCAGTTTCATCAGTTAATGCTGCGGCCAAGTTTGCGCTTGATGGGGTTGCCAAAAATGTTGCAATGTTTGCAGCCAAACCCGATACGCCAGTGGCTATTGGCAAACCAGTGCAGTTGGTCAATGTTCCAGAAGTTGGTGTGCCTAGAATCGGTGTCACCAATACCATGCTGGTTGATGTGCAAGCAGAAATGTTGCCGCTTGCAACCGTACCCAGTGTTGGTGTGACCAATGTTGGGCTTGTGTTAAACACCAAAAGACCTGTGCCTGTCTCATCGGTCATCGCAGCCCGTAGATTGGCACTCGTTGGGCTTGCCAAGAAAGTCTGAATGCCAGCAGCATAGACCGTCTCAGCGTTGATCTGATACCAAGAATTCGTTGGCTGATAGAACCGGATTGCTGTCGCTGTTCCTGCGGCTAATGATGTCACGCCACCGTAAATAGCCGACGCACCATTTAGAGCAATTGTCAAAGACGTAATCTCTTGCGTTGTCGTAATCAGCACCGACGTACCATCAGGCACACCAGTATTCAACGGAAGCGTAATCGTGCCAGTTGCGAGCGTGCCAGCAGGCTGCAAGAGCATCCATTGATCGTTACTGACAGGCGTAGGCACTGTAATATTAAATCCGTTGCCAGGCACAAACAGATTGACCGATAGTGTCGGCGAGGCAAAGCTCTGTTGAAAGAAAGTCAGCAAACTGCCGATTGACGTTCTGCGAGCATCGCCATTGTTCGGCGAATAAACGGGCAGCTGATCTCCGCTTGAAATCGGGCTGAGTAAGGGCAATTGATTGATGGTTGGCATGACTGTTCCTTAGTTGTATTCGATTGGACCGTCTGGACCAGCGTCCACAGGGAAATATGGTGGTCTGACAAACGGGTTGTCGTAACGCCAAGGCTTGTTTCCTGCACCCGCGGGCATCGTGCCAGGCAGCTGCTTCTCAAGAGGATAAGTCGCACGCTGAAGCAGGATGTCGTACCCTTGCTTGGCCACAATCTTGGTCTCTCCCATCACGGTCTTGCCGTAACTTGGCGCAAGTCTGATGCCCAGAGAGCAGATAATCGCCTCGTATGCTGAATCCGGCACATTGGTCTCTTCGTCAAGATCACCATCTTGAGGACTTGAGGGGATGGGATAACCTAAGCGAATACCCTTACCGTTCCAATCGGCCATCATTGCATCGAGTCTGCGTCTGGCAGTATCAATTTGCTCAGGCTGCATATCAAACACATAGGATGCAAGACCGATTTCTTCCAGAGCAGCTGTAATGAACTGCCGCTTGCTATACCCCATGTCAGCCTCCTAGTGCTGTTGCAATGAGTAAACTTAATTTCTTGTCTGACGTTCTGCCATCGAATTTTATGCCAAGCTCACGAGCTTTGATAGCCATCTCTTCACGGGTCGGGGCAGACTCAACAATGGGGTCTGGCTCAATGGCCTCAACCGACTCAAATGGCTCTCTGACTCGCACATTCATTGGCGATGGAAAGTAAACCTTGATGGCCTTGCGCTCAATCTGAGCCTGTTTCTTGGCTTTTTTCTTAGCCAGACGCACCTCACGCCACTCGGCACGAGGTGCATTCTTAATTATTGCTGCGGACTTAATCATTTCTTTTTTGCGGCTTTCTTAGCAGGCTTGTTCATGCTGTAAGCCATAGCCACGGCTTGCTTTTGGGGCTTGCCAGCTTTCATTTCTTTCTTGATAGTCTTGGACATCATATCGCCCATTTTCTTACCCATCATAGTGTTCTCCAAAAAAGAGGGCAGGCCAACATCTCTGCTGGCCTGTTTGGTTCATTAACTGATTCGATACACAATATAGGTAGCATCAGCAGTTTTACGCAAACGGAAACGTGCAGACGCACCAGCTGTTGCAGCCGTTGCAGCTGACCCAACAATGGTCACGCCTGTGTTGACTGTAATAGTCAAAGCAAACGCAGCCAAAGTTATGACCGAGAAGTCAAACGAATCACCAATCGCAAACTCTGTTGCCAGATCGAGGTTTGTAGCCAGTGGCAACTGAATGCTTCGAGTAGTCGTTGGCGTTGCCGTTACGATACCAGTCAAAACTTCCGCTGCTGTGGCAATCATCGACGCACCATCAGCAATGTTCGCTGGCGCACCCTGAGGCTGCCAGTTTCCATTGTTGCTGATCGTTGGTGCTACACCAACAGCGTAGTAAGCACCTGATGCACCAGCTTGAATAGTGACGTTGGTTGCAATGGTAAATGCACTTGAGACATAAGTAGTGTTGTCAGTCGCAACCGTCAACAAATCTTGTGCTTCAGGGAAATTGGGGAAACCAACTTCCTGAAACACGCTTGCTGGCGAGTATGCTTGAACGGCGATTTTCTCGCCTGCTGGCACAGTAACTGTCGCAGTGCCTTGAGTAAAAATGATGTTATAGGACATGATTATTTCCTTTAAGGAGTCTGGTTAAACAACAAGATACCAGACATTTCTGGCTGCTTATTGACCACACCAAAGAGTGTATCGAGACGATACTTGGTCTTCATTGTGTTCACATCGTATTGCTTCTGCATCACCAACTCGATGCCCTGATCTGTCGAGGCACGCATGACTGCGACACCAGCATCAGAAGGCACAGCGTAACGACCAGGCAGAATCTCAAGAGCATCTTTCTGCCAGAAGCAGTTGATCGGTGCTGTGTCAAGGTTCAGACGGGTCATCGTTGCTGTTGCGTTAGGCGTAACGATACAGTTCTGGTATTGCAGTTCTGCATCAGTTCCACCTTGAGCCGAGATGATCGGTGGTGTGATAACGACTGTTGTTGCATTAGTCACGCTGACGATACGGAAAGTCTTAGCAAAGCCAGTACCTTGTTTCGTGATGTGATGAACAGCCTCAACGCCACCAATTTCAAACGGTGTGCCGACCAACAAGTCTGTGCTCGATGTCACGGTGATTGTTTGGAAACGGTTATCAACGTTCTGTGTCTCACCAGTTACTGCTGTCTGGGTAGCTGTAGGAACGTAATAGTTGTTTGCACCAACCAAGGTTGACATTGTGGTGTTTGAACCAGTCGCACCAAGCAAGCGATTTGCATAGTCAAGTTTGTAGGTCTCAAAGCCTGCGACCATACCAACAAAACTGCGCTCAAACGCATTGTTTGACTTGTTGCCAGCAAAGCTGCGGGACACAGATGCGCCACCAGCACCACCAGCGATGTTGCCTGCCAGACCGTTATAGTCACGGCTTGACAATGCCAAGTAGCGATCAAATGCCTGAACACCCTGCTCGTTCATAATGCTGTCGCAAAGAGCCACATCATCATAATCGCCTGCGGCTGTGTTGGTTGTAACAACCAGCGAGCCTTGGGCAGCAGCCACGTTCATAATGGCGATGTTGATGTCAGACGCTAGTTTCTGCTTTGCAGCATCACCCAGACGGCCTTCTTGCAACGCATCACGCAACTCAAGCGCATCCAGAATGAAAGGCACAGACTTTTGAAAGCCAAGTGTCGCTGGAACTGAGAGCTGTGTGTAAGCTGTGAAATTACCTGTCTGATCCATACCATCATAGCTTTGAGCAATGTAAGGCTGGGGGCGATAGATAACGTTGTTGGTGCGTTCCATCATCGAGCCATCTGTGTTGTAGATAGACACGTTGCGGGACAATACTAGAGCGTCGTTGAAGCCTTCGAGGATATCCTCAAATGCGACACGCTCTTCTTTCGAGAATGAGTTAGACATTTTAAAATCCTTTTAAATTATTTGGATGCTGTCCGTTTCTGCGCTCGGTATGCGATGACTTTCGTCATGTTGCCAGTCCGAGCCGCTTCCTCTCGCAGCCGTTCTAAGGTTGAGTCTACCGCACCAGATGAGCGTCCTGTTCCTGACACGACTCGCTCTGGTGCGGGGGCTGCCTTACGATTGGTCACTTTCAATTCTTTCTCCAGTTTCGCAACCGCAAAGGCAAACTTTACGGGATCAGTTAGTTTTGCAAGTTCCGCAGTTTTCTTTGGATTCTTGCCGAGAGCGTACACAACGAGTGCAGGATTATCACAACCTTGCAATACGACACCTTGCTGCGTGATGTTTAGAATCTGCTGGACTGTTTCCTCAGCATCTTCGTAGTCACGGACTTTGAGTTCAGCTTTCGCTTTACCGTAATCATCCAGCTTGGACTGCCAGGCTTTCTGCTGTTGCTGCTCTGACTGTAAGGCTACATCTGCCTCACGATCATGCTCACGCTTGCGGTCATGCCATTGGTCAATTGCTTGCTCGTAACGATCAGCGTCATAGTCGTATTCATCCAGCTTGGGCTTTGGTCCTAACGTCACAATTGGCTTGATCTCAGTTGTGGTGGCCGACAGCTTTGCCTCTAGTTCACGAATCCGACGCTCTTTTTCCCTATTCGTCTTACGCAGCTCACGCACCCATTCAGGCGCACGAACTTCCTCTTCGGCGGGGGGCGCATCCTCACCAATCGAGACAACAACCTCTTCGGACTCCGCTTCTACCTCTTCAGATTCCAGCTCAACTTCCTCTGCAACCTCAAGCTCTTCCACGGACTCTTCCAGATTTTCGTCTACTTCTGCCCTGTCTTTCATAAACTGACCCCATCAAACTCATCCAATTAAACGGCTGGATGGATACCATTTCGTGCATTTTCTTACATTTCTTGCTATCTGACAACAGGCTGAATCTCCTGCCCTGATACTGCTTGCTGGGCGGCTTCTATCTCTGTCATCACCATGTTCTGCTGCTCGACTCCGGTCTTGGCAAGTGTCTCGGCTGTTTTAGCTTTCGACAACCCTGCGTCCGCCACAGTCTTAATCACGCTGGCTCTTGCCTGTGCTGCCTTGGCTGTGGCCTCTTCTGCTGCGGCCTGTAGGAATATCGCCTGTGGGTCTTGTTGCTGACCACGCATCTGCTGCTCTTCCATGAGCATCTGAGCCTCTTGCTCTGTCGGCTTGACAACGCCTAAGCGCAGCAACTGCTTGCGGAAAAAGTCACGAACCTCGCCAATGCCTTCGCCTTCCATGTTCATCATGGCCATTGCTTGTAGGACTTGCTTGGTCTGTGCGTCATCGGTGATCGCCATCATGCCTGTCAATGCACGAACGGTTGCCGCACGCTTGCTCGAACTGGATGGTCCGACATCGACATTGACATCAAATTTGGCTCGGCTCAGGTCGTTTTCTAGGATCATTTCGCCAGTATCGGACACCATTGGCTTCATCAGCTCAACAGTATTGACATCCTCGGTACGCCCAATCACCTTCATCTTGCGACCTTCCTCCACATAGATGTCCTTTGCCATGCTCAACCAGATTTCTCCAGCACGCTTCATGCCTTTGGCAAAGTTGCTCATGTAGATAAACGTCTGCATATCGAGGCGGGTCTGGATCATCTCCACAGCTTTGCCCGAGATATTGCTCACCATCTTCTCACCTTGGCCAGAACTGCCCAAGATTTCTTTCATGTCTGTTTCGGTAATCGCAAGCAATGCCGCCATCGCTGCTGGAATTTGTGCGCTGCGAGTGTACGCCAATGGACCAGTCACCTGAGTGCTGCCATCTGCGCCTGTGATCGGATTGACCAACAGGTAAGGATAATTCCTCAGATTGTCATCAGCCCACATGATCTGGTGGCCAGCGACTTGCTCAGGCGTGAGGATCGGCTTCTCAACGCTTGACAATGCGCTGATCTCACCTAGCTTCGATAGCTGCATATTCTTTAAACGCTGGGCATCCTTGGCCAGACGCACATGACCCATGCAACGCTCGATATTATCCACGAACCATCGTTTGCCGTAGACAGGCACAATCGGAATGCAATTGCCAGCAATGTATCCTGCATCTTCCAATACCTTGCCACCCGACATGATGTACTTGCGTACACGCTTGCGCTTGATCTTGCGCTGGCGAACCTCTTGGCTGCCGATAGCAATCAGGGTTTCCTCTAGTGTCTCGTCATTCTTGAAATCTTCCTGACGATACTTCTCTTCTGTCCCGTCAATGCTGCGAAAGATGCGGATCGTCTCAGCGACTTCCTCGACCTTGAAGTATTCAGCGACAAACACAACGTCAGGCGTTGACCAATCAAACTCATACTGGTGAATCTCTTTGGGCCAGTCTGTCGGGTCATCATTATAGGTTTCTTTGTAGCTATCACGGGTCATGCTAGTGACCACAAAGCAAAACATTGCGTCCGACTTGTCCTGGCGTTTGGAGTTCAGGTCAAAGAATACCGAGCTGTCAGCATCGAATATAGGCTCGAACCTGATTCGTTGGCGGTCATTTTCCTCGTCTTCCTCATCTTCGTATGCAGTCCTGAGTCTAAATGCACCGATACCCCCACCAACAGCCTCTTCAAATGCGTTGTCGTATGCTTCGTTAGCAACCGAGTCCTGCTCGTCTGCCCGATAGAGACCATCGCAAGTGTCAGCGAGTGCATCACTTCCACCCTCTTTGGCAATGTAGTCGACTGAAATCCGATTGTTTCGGTATTCGTTAACAATGCGGATGACCGACAACATGATCTTGTTGACCTCAAACCGAGGCTTGTTCTCAAACTGATCGTAGAGTGGCCCTTCCCATTGTGCGCCGCAAATAGAGTAAAAGCGTCGATCCTGTAAGCACTGTAGACGCTCGTCCCGTAACGCTGTCTGGATGTCGTTGTACAAGCGCAGAGCTTCAGCGTGCAAGTTTGCCAAGCGTTGATCGTTGGGAATGCGAGCCATGTTTATCCTCTTTGTGCGTATTAAATCACCATTTGTTGCTGACTGGCAATGGTGTAAAGCTCTGAACCTTAGAAATATTTGTCCGTCTTACACCTTCGCAAGCATAACGCAATGCGTCGATCACATGGTTCTTTTTGTCTTGCAGCAGCGGCAGCACCCGTCCGGTCAGCGGATCGGTGCGGTAACTGTACAGGCTCAGCTCGTCAATCGTGTGCCTACATCTGGGATGCACCACGATGTCATAGTTCTTTAGAAACTCGATGCCTTCCTCGACAGACTTCGGCCCTTTGACTGCGCCCATAATCTTTGGAAACCCGTTCTTTCTCATGTGGCTGATTGTCTCTGGCCTCGCTGAGTCTGCCACGATTGGCCAGCGTTCCGCCTCTGGGATGGTCATAAACAGGTCTGGAGTGTTCACAATCTCGCAGCCGACCATGTACGCCTCATAGTCAATGTAGAGCGTGCGACCAATAATGTGGCAGCGCACCAACACAGTCGGGTCGATAGCAAATCCCCAATCCGCCCCCAGACGATGTATTGCTTCCGGTGCGGCCTCAAAATCATCAATCTTCCAGTTGCGAAACACACGGGCGTTGCTGTTGGTCAGGTATTGACCCTGCCAAACGTGCTGATACTTGTCTGGGTCTCGCCTCTGGTCGTACTCCATCTCGTCTCTGAGTACATCTGGAAACCAAGGGTTGTCGCTGAAGTTGACCTTGATGACCTCGGCATCCTTCGGTGGCTCTGGCCCACGCAGCAGGAAGTCCACAGGATCGGATTGCATCCGAGGATTCCATGAAAACCACAGCTCCGAGCCTGGCTTCCTAATCGTTGGGCGCAGCAGATCGAGACTCGTCTGACTTAGACTCTGGGCTTCCTCCACCCACGCACAGTCATAGCCTTCTAGCGATTTGATTGAGTCGTTTGTGTGGTTTTGCATCCCTTGGAAGATAATCGCCCCATCGCCCTTCTTGGACTTAATGACCGACTCTTGCACCTCAAAGTATGCGCTGGCGTTCATCGCAATGATCTTGGTCTCTAGCAGCCGTTTGACCGATTGCTGGAGCGACTTCTGGATTTCACGCACGCAGACGCTGCGTCTTGACTGATCCATTATGTGCGACTCGATCATCATCTCAGCAAAGAAGTGAGACTTGCCTGAACCTCGGCCACCCCATGCTGCCTTGTAACGGGATGGTTCAAGCAACGGCACAGCCCACTCTGGAGTCTTGAGCTGGAGGGTCTTACCCATTTTTGACGATAACTCGCTCAATCTTGGTGAACTCTAGCGGCACACCGTCTGCACCCGTTAGCTCATGCTTTTGCGTCTCAGCCCAGCGCATCTGGGTCTTTGACCACCAGATTGCCGCTGTTGTATCGCCAGCCATCACCTTGCTGAATAGCGTCTTGCCCACCTGAGCGTTGGCCTTGGCTTTGCCTGATTGCAGCTCTGCGCTGAAGTGCGTCCTCAGAGTTTCAACGTGAATGCCATCCCGTATAAGTGCGCCAATCTGCTCAATGGGCAGGCCGTATCCAGACAAGGCTTCGACCTGTTTGCGCTCTGGGTCGGTAGGCACAAATGCGGGTCTGCCTGCGCCTTCTCTTGCGCCGCCTTTGTTGTGCGCCTTTTTTAGTGCAGGTTTTTCAATGGATTGCTTCTTGTTTGTCATGTTTTACCTCCGCAAAAGGCTGACCTGTGTCTGCGTGAACTGCCTTCTTACCTGTGTAGTTTTCCCATCGATTTACAATTACGTCACAGTAAATAGAACTAATCTCTGTTCCATAGGCAAATCTACCATTCTTTTCGGCAGCCATTAAGGTTGATCCACTTCCCATAAATGGATCAAATACAATGTCTTTAGCATCTGTATAGGCTTTAATAAAAAACTCAGGTAAACCTACTGGAAAAGCCGCAGGATGTCCTAGAGCTTCAGATTGAAAAGTTGGTAATCTATTGCCAGGGTACGCCATTCCTGCAATTACCTCATTTCCATCCACCGCCGACACAATTCCCTGTCTGTTAGCAGCGCTTGTATTTCCTGCTCCTTTCCCTTTAGCTTTAGGCACAGACTTTGATTCATGTTTGACAGATTCGGGTCTAAATTTCCATTCACCTTTAGTGAAATGATAAATTGGCTCAAATTGATTTTTAAATCTTTTAACTACTTGTTGAGGGATTCCATTTCTTTCCCAGCAAAATTCATCAGCAAAGTTCCATCCCCAATCTCTTACATGAGACAAAACTAAATCAAAAACATAAAGTTCTCGCTTTATTCCATCGGCATTTGGTTTAATGTTGCAAAAGTACGATCCATCATCTTTTAGATTGACCATAATATTTGATGCAATTTCTTTATACCAATCTACAAATTCATCTGGGTGGATAGGTTTAAACCCAGATCCTTCATCGTATGTTCTTTGGGAGGCATAGGGAGGAGACGTAATTGCTAAATTTATTTTAAGTCCATTTAGTAGTTTATCTACATCTGCAAAAGATTTACTGTCCCCACACATAATCCTGTGATTGCCTAGTATCCAAACGTCGCCCAGTTTGGTGATTGGCTCGGATGGTGCTTCTGGGACTTCATCCTCGTCCGTCAGTCCCTCAGTAATCTCAATGGGCATCAGGGCTGCAATCTCGTCTGGCGAGAATCCCGTCAAATCAAGATCAAAGCCAAGCTCGCCAATCTCTGCAAGCTCCAAGGCCAGCATCTGATTGTCCCAATCTGCATTTAATGCCAGCTTGTTATCTGCAATGACATAAGCACGTTTCTTGGCCTCGCTCCATCCTGTAGCCACCATTACAGGCAGCTCTGTCATCTTGAGCCGTTGGGCAGCCAATGTGCGCCCATGACCCGCAATGATGCCGCCTTGCTCGTCTACCAGTATTGGAGTTGTCCATCCCCATTCTTTGATGCTTGCCGCAATCTGGGCAACTTGCTCGTCAGAGTGTGTCCTGGCGTTGCGTGCATAAGGGATAAGTTTGTCGATTGACCACTTCTCGACTTTGTCTGCTGGATTCATATAACCTTCGCGAAAGGTTGATTCTGCGGGATATGGGCAAAAAAATGGGGACAATGCGCCCCCAGAGTACCCACCACTAAGGAGTCCCTATTGTCCTATGTCTGGTACAGGGATGTCAACTGGCCATTGATTTGATTCTGTCAGTTCCTTCACCGTTCTGGCGTGAGCGAGCGTCCAGACTTCCTTTCGCTCCTCTCTTGACCACTTGCTGCCTTGGTCAATCTTGTAATGGCATTCTAAGCATAACGCAGCCACTAGGTTGTCATCCGCTTTGATTCCTCTGCCCTTACCACCGCCCCAATTGGTGTGTGCGGCTTGGATGTTCTGGCCTGATCCGCATAGTTGGCAGTCTAGTTCTGAGACCATTCTCAACAGTTTCTTGCTACGAATGTAATTGTGCTTCGAGATCATTCGTGTGACCTGTTGACCAGTCGGTTGGTAGCCTGTTGCGTCCGCCAAATCTCCACATTGAGCCTCGCTGCCTCAATCTCCCACTTGAGCGTCTCTTCCCGTTCCACCGCTGCCGCAAGACCTTTAAGCAAAGTGTGATATTCGGGGTCTGCCAGAGCTTCTCGTTCCTGAGCGTTGGCGGCCTCGATGCCCATTGCGAAACAGTCTTTCATCAGCATTGCCTTTTTGCTGCGTCTGAACTCCTCCAGATAGACCCGTTGGGCTTTTGCTTCGCCAAAGGCGGAGGCTTTGTCTCGGATCAGCTGGGTACATTCCTCTGGGTTTATCATTTGAGTGCGCTCCATGCGGCTTCGACATTATCCACAATAAAGATTGATCCACCCGTCCAAGCGTCAATCCACAAGACTTGATCCTCGGTCAGCTCTCGGTGTGAGGCTGATTTCTTGCCATCTTTGACTTCCATAAGAATTGTTTTCCCTTGGTAGCCAACAAGTAGATCAGGCACACCATGCCCGACACCCGCCAGGCTTTGGACGGTTGCACCCACGGCCCTGAGTGCTTTGACGATTTCCTCATGGTTGCTGTCAGTCCTGGCGGCTCGTCTCATGTGTTGCACTCCTTTAACTCAACAATTTTTTTATCTTTAATTTCTTGATCGTTATAATCTCTGTGGGCTCTATAATTTTGGTATTGACAAAGATCCTTTAGCTTTATTGACGCTGTGTTTATAATATCCACATACCCTTGAATTTCCCCACGCATTAAAGCTGGGTCGTTCCATGCTTGTATCGCCATCTGTAACGCCGTTGTAGAGTTAATTGTCGCTTTAACAATAAAGTGACGGTCCAGTCTTTCAATTGTTTGTGGTCGTTTAAAAGTCATTTCTTTACCTCCTTGATTAACTCAGCTATCTTGCTCCAAGCGTCATCCCATTCCGCAACATCATCAGTTGTGCCAAGTTCTTTGGCTGCGGCCACTAGCTGCCTATTAAGGTCAGTCAGCCGCTTGATCTCATCAACCAAAGATTGTTGCGCTGCGTCAAACAAGTCTGGCTGGTTATCCATTTTTTGCCTTTTTTTTGTCAATGAAGTCTTGAACCTTTTGTTTTAGCTCGTCCACGCTGCCAGCGTCATTTATAAAATCTAGAACACAGGCGCACACTTGCAGCTCGAATACTTCGGTGGCCGACAGCTTTGTGGTTTTTTTGTTTGTGATTTCAGCAACTTGCTTCAACAATTCATGGCTCATTTTATTGTTCCGCCCACTCTTGTAGTTGTATCGCCATGATCTGCATTTCTTTCGCACAATCAGCAGATAAGTTGTATTGTTGTTTATGCACTGTTTTTCGGTACTGCAAGATTAACGCTGCAAGTTTAATCATTGATTCGCTGTAATCAACCACGGGTTTGGGCTTTTGTCTTAATTGCCTACGCTCAATTTCGTCCCAGGCTTCATCTTCTGCATTGTTCATTCTCGCCCCCCGTTCATGGCCCGATCAACCTGTTCGTTTAACTGCTTCTCAGTCACCATGAACAACTGGTGAGTAGCTTGGTTCAACCAGCGGTAGCGATCAGCGTCTTCTTTTAATGCTCGCACGATGTCAGCGACCTCAGACATTTCTTGATGCGTCATCAGGTATCCGTTGTCCAAGACCCGCAAAAGCTGCTTGTAGTCCCGCATATCTTTATTCATTTTAAGAGTTCCCATGCTGTTGCTGCACATAAAGGGACTTGTCCATTACCAATGGCTTTAAGTCTGTCCACCCTAGCGGAAATGCCATTAGCCACTCGACCCACGTTGGGTTCAGTTGTCCACCAGTTTCTGTTGCCAATACCGCTTGAGTCAATCCATTTTGATGATTTTCCCTTGTCTGACGATTGGCTTTGTGTTCCGAACTCATTGGAGTTGGCCACATCTGATTGGGTGGTGGATACGCCACTTGCTCCCTCAATGTTGAGTGGGTTTCCCGCCCCTGCCTGTTGCTGTCGTATTGTTTCTTGAGTGCTTGCGGTGATCTCGGTGGCAACGCATCCATGCACGTAGGGGACAACCATTTCACTTGCATTGTCAGACTGCCAAATCCGTCCTTCCTGTCGTTGGCACGTTTGCTGTTCATCCTTCGTCGAAAATTCTCCGGCGTTTCGTCCACCTCCACAACTCTTGGTGTCAACCACATCCGTTTCTTGAGTGCTTTCCGACTGTTGCTGCCGCCGTCCAATCCCATTGTGTTCGGTGTGTGAAAGAAAATTTCGTTGTTCGGCTCTGATCCAAATTCGTTCTCGTAAATGTTTTGCACCAACGTCGGCAGCTGATACAACGCCCCACTTTG
>Ga0181356_1000455_pt1 | contig 17707 bp, 23 predicted proteins | sample Fa13VDMM110SN_FD_130104 | JGI IMG/M metagenome (GOLD analysis project Ga0181356, IMG submission 130104) | Freshwater viral communities from Lake Michigan, USA - Fa13.VD.MM110.S.N | ecosystem: Environmental > Aquatic > Freshwater > Lake | place: USA: Michigan | collected 2013-09-24 | reverse complement strand
TCAGCACACGATGTCCCCGAGCAGTCAAACTGGCCTGCAAACTCAGCATGCGATACATTAGATCTTCCAATCGATCAGCAATACTATAAATTTCACTTTTGAGTTTGAGTTCTATCCATTGAGCAGTGTCTGAATCAGACCAGTGTGGCACCCATTGCGATCTAAATTGTTGATTTTGAGGATTGGTCCAGGCACCTTCAAATTCACGATTGGGATCCTGACCCAAGATAGGTATTTCAAGCCTGCTGAGAAATGTCATGCCCAGTAAATAAAATGTAGGCACTGTGGCCTGATAACTGTGTTTGAGAGTGCTACGTAAGATACGAGAGTTTGCACTGCCGCCAATGGCCAGGCTAGAACAATTGGCAATACCAAGTTGTTGTGCTAGATCCGCATGGCCGTTGCCCACAGTATACATTTCCATGTAGCTGCATCCGTTGACCACTAACTGTTGAATCATTTTTTATCGAGGCCAGCACTCTTGTGGTAAGCGTCAATTTCTTTTTGTGTGACTATCTGCATCATCACATCAATCTCATCGTCTTTGTAGTGCGGAAACATTGCGGCCAGTGCCTTGCGTTTGGTGCTGGCACCGGCTTCTTTCTTTTTGGGCGCAATCCAGTTGTGCCGAGGTGTGCCCATACCTGGGCTAACAGCAGTGGAACACAACCATTGCAGTTTGGGATGGCGGCTCAGAGTAAAAAAGTGTTTGTTCAAATAGTGATTGCAGCTTTGCACATAGTATTCTTGCAGCTCTTGGGATCCTTCAACACAACTGCTCCACCGCAGCATGAGAAATGTGCTGAACTTCTTGCGTTCTTCTGCATCCAGGCTGTCGTAGAAGCCGCGATTCTTGAGATCTAATTGTCGCATCTCATTGCCAATGTGTAACTTGTCACTCATGTTGTTTTACTCAAATTGTAAATCATTATAGCACGTTCTAATGCATCTTGTAAAGTGGGATTGGTCTTTGCTGCTCGATGAATATCGCCCCAGAGTTTACTATCCATTAATGAGTCATGCAAGGGTCTGCCATCGCTGGTGCGATAATCATAGCCCATTACTTCACGTGTGCTGGGGTCTGCGCCCGACTCTCTTCTGAACACAGTATCGCCATTGCGTTCGTAAATGTAAGTGGCACCTGGTTTGAGTTGTCCCATGTTACCAGGCCTTGTTGTAGTCCACAATCTCGCAGTTGCGGCTGACGTCTTTCACAAAGTAAACACAGTCGGGCTCGGCGTCATTGTTCAAAGGCACTGCCAGCATTTGGCCATTTTTTAGTTTGGGTGCATACCAGTTCACTTCATGGTAAACATCCAGGATTTCAATGTCCGGGAAACTGGGTCTATAGCTGGTGAGTGGATTGAATTGAAACACCTTGAATCCACGATCGTTGATGCTGGTCAAGGGTAGTACTTCTAGATCACCCACGTCAGGTTCACCTATTAAGATTTGCCAGTCCATGGGCATCTTGATTGTGGCTGTGCCAATTCGCAACACCAAGGCAGGAGCGTTAAAGCTCTCCAAAAAGATTAGTGGAATAAAATGATAATCAGGATCCTGGGGATTTGAATTGTCCAGGATAGCAAATCTCATATCATCTACTTCTTCGGGCAAATGATCAAGATCATAATAAGTGTTGTCTAGTGTTAATATTCGCATAGTAGTATTATAATTTATATTCAAACAAAAGTCAAGCCTAGTAGCTCAATCTCCAGTTGCGTATGGCAGGATCATACCGAAAAACAATGTCGTTGCCTGTGCGAAATTGGTCACGTATATTTTTAGCAACATTGCCAAACCAGCATTTGTCGTTGTGCAGCACAATATCTTGATAAAACATTTCCCATTTCAACACCACCATTGGCATTCCCCGGGGCACCTGGCTGTTGGGTATCACAATTTCAATGTTGTTTTCGTTGTTGTACCGATTAAAATCCACAGTGATTGGAGTGGTTTCACCAATTTTGTTCAGTTTCAGATCTGTAAAACGATCAAGCATAGGGAATAATCGATTGAGTTGGTTGGCCTTGAACACCGTTTCTTGTAAATTATATTGCTGTTGAAAGTCTGAGTTGACTGCTTTGACAAATTCTGAATCTATATCAATCCCTGGGTCAAACTCGTATGATTCATTGTGCGTTAGGTCCAGCACAAACACCGCATGATCAACATAAACTTCGGCCCAGATTCTAACTCCAGCAGGTATAAATTGGCCGCCACGATGTGTCACATGATTACTGAGTCGAGCCATATCCTCGCCAAATATTTGTGTGTTGATTGTTTCACTGACATAAACATCAGCTTGGATATCACTGTCTAAGAAATCAACACAGTGTGTTTCTATTCTGTTTCCAAGCCCTAGATTTTTTATAGTCTGATTCAGATATGCAAATCTACCCGGATCTCGTTCCACAGCAATCACATGTGACGCACCTGCTTCCAGCGCCAGTACACTAAGAAATCCAGTGCCAGCACCAATGTCACAGACCACCCGGCCGTCGGCTGCACGATTCAATGCTTGTTTGTAAAATTGATTTCGGGCAGCGTCGTTTAGCATGGGCATGAACACTCCGTCGTCTACTAGAAAATCCGTGCTCATTATGCAATCTTCATCCAGTCCAGTTTCTCTGCTGTGAACGGATAGTTGGCTTCCTTGTAGAACTGTTTGCGCTTGGTCAAGTGACGCTTGGCAAATTTGCATGTGCTGGTTATGTCCCAGATCTGCACATGATCTTTGTCTTCGGCTTTTCTAATGCCACGACCAATTGACTGGATAACTCTAACAAATGATTTGCCTGGTTCAATCAGCACAAGATTAAAGATTCTTGGTATGTTGATACCCACAGCAGCCACACCATACGTGGCCACAATGATCTTGTCTACAGAGTCTGCTACCATGTCATATTCATCTTGACGTGTTTTGGACTTGGTTGCGCCTGACACAAATACTGCTTTGTCTCCCAGTCTTGACACCAGCTCAGTGCCTGCTGCCACACGATCTACCAAGACCAAGGTGTTGCCTGTTTCGTTTATCTGCAAGATCAATCCGGCCATGGTGTCTAATCTACCCGACTCTTCCAGCAGGTATTTTAGTTCACTTTGATAGTTGCTGTATTCCACATGGTCTATCAGTTGCACAATGTTCACGTGGCACTGTGCCAGCACTCCACGATCTTGTAGTTCGCTGGCACTGAGCTTGCTGATAACAGGGCCCAGGCTTACCAGCAGACTTTGGCTTTCAAACTTTTCCTTAGGCACAGTTCCCGTCAGTCCCCATCGAATTGGTACTCTAGCCATGACCCCTGTAAGCAAGGTCTTTAAGGCATCTGCTTTGGCCATGTGGACTTCGTCCACAATCACACAGACCACACCTTCAATAAAGTCCTGAATGTCCACCTCAGCTTCACCTGACTTGGTCTTCTTCATCATGTTGTTTAGACTTTGCCATGTGCATATGGTGTGTGTTCGGTCATAGTCTTTTTGATCACCAAAGTACACACCCACATCCAGGCCTAGATTGACATAGTCTTTTTCTGTTTGTGTTACCAAGCTCTTGTTGGGCACAATAATGATACTGCGACCATATGCTTCCACGCTCTGGCTCAAGGCAGCAGTCATGAGTGTTTTGCCTGCACCTGTGGCCACTTCTTGTATGCACTGCGGATTCTGCAGGTAGTTGTTCACAATCTCCACTTGATAGTCACGCAACAAGATGGGTTGACCCACAGCAGGATGCCCTACAGGCCAAGTCTTGTGTGCAAATGAATCTTCTGTTACCTGCACAAAATCAAACACCGTGGAATAATCACGCTGATCATCCAGTTCAATGTCATAATCATATTGTTCTAGAATGGGCACAATCTCAGGCAACAGATTGATGTAGCTGGATCCACCCAGTTGAAAGTAAGCTACCTTGCCATCCCACCTGCCCAGTCTCACAGCAGGTTGATATCTTGCTCCAGGAATTTCATACTTGAATGTGTTGACCAGTTTCTTTCTACAGTCAAGATCCAACCCCTCAATCTTGATATTGACTTCATCTCGTATGATTATTGTTGCTTGTTTCATTGTGTTTATTATACGACATTTAATAAAAATTTACAACCAGGCTTTGGAAATCAAGGTTGTTAAATGATCAAATTACGTAATCATAACAATATTTTTGTTGGTGTATTGTTATTTTTCAATTGTTCAATTATGTTTTTGAACTCCGGCACCTGGCCCAGGCGCACAACCGAAAAGATATCAACAATAGACCAGGACAAAAGGTTCCAGTGCCGACACCATTCTTCACTGTGCTGTTTCCACCAAGATTCAAATGCTGGAATATCAACATTGTTCATGGTGTCTATGTCTTCAAGGGCCACAACAATTTTGGGTCTAAGGGTTAGCCAAGGCTTGGCCAACTCGCACATACGATCCATATTATCAGGCTCATTGTTTTCCCAGTAACCGTATGGTGTTTTTCCCAGCTCTGCCCATTCTACAAATACATCACCTGCTTTGATTTTGGTAGTGGCATTTTCCAACCAGGCCAAGTCAAATGGTCGTTCCAGCATGCCAGATTTTTCTCTATAGTCAATGATTAATCTTGGTTTTTGTACAGGCCAACGTTCACATAAATGAATATGCTCGTGAAAATTCAACCAAGCAGGATCTCCATTGTAGTTGTGTTCGTAGATTTCGTGAATAGCATTAAAATGATTTTGATCTTGATTCAAGCAAGACTCACGACACACTGTGACTGATACTTTGCTGGCATACAAGATCAACTGTTCAACCAGCTCTTCGAGTGTATTGCAATAAAAAGGATGATCCCAGCGACGAAATGGCACTGCCACATGACCAAGATGTTTGTATATTTTTTGATACACTGTGGCCAGCGGCGTTGATTCGAAGATTAAATCAACAGCGGTATTGTTTGAAAAAACTATTTGCACCGTGTACTTATTGTTTCAAAAAAAAGCAGGTACCGTTTTAAGGGTACCTGCCAAAAGCCTGGGCCGGAGCCAACCAGCACCCAGGATTATTTGTTGATTTCTTTCACAGTAAAGCCTGCTTCGCGCTGTTCGTCTGCTTCGTATAGTGTATCCACAGCGTACAAGAACAAATCACCATCCCAAATTTCATACATATTAAGCCACCTTCATGCAAGTTGTTTCTGCCAGCCGCTTCCAGTTCAGCATGCTCATCCGGCGCAGGTCTGCAATTTTGATTGCCATGCGCAGACTCATTTCACGCAGACGATTCTGATTAGCGTCCATGAACGCAATGATCTCGTCTTGAACTTCGGGTTCAAAGTCGTAGTCTGCAAACAACACCCCATCTTTGGCAATTTGCTTGATACGCAGAATCTTGTCGTGCATGGTGTCCAGAGTCAAGTCCAAATAGTGGCAGCGACTTTGCAGTGCATCCAAGTGGTCCCGCAGTTTCTGGCTCTTCATTTTGTCAAACTTCAAGTTTGTGATAAAGATGGCACTGCCTTTGAATTCAAAACTGTCCGGAATACCTTCGCGGCGCAGGCTGCTGCTTTCTGACAACCAGCTAATTTTACGCTTCTTGCCTGAGTCCAAGGCACCCTTTAGCAAGTTAAGGCTCACATCGTCTAACAAGATACTGTCGCAGTCGTCAAACACAACCACACAATTTTCGTCTGAATACTTGTACAAGGTCTGATACAGGCCAATGGGAGTAGCGGCACCTTTCACAACTTCTGCACGAAGACGCTTGCCTGCCAGCTTGTCAAACATGGTGGCTTTTTCGATCTCTTGCTCCACGCCAAAGCTCTTGCCCACGCCTGGAGGACCCGATACAATCATGGCGCGAATGTCGCCTGTGACTGCTGCCTTGGTCATTTCGTGCAGAATGTCAAAACGCTCACGAATGCGCTCAATTGCTTGTTCTTCTGTTTCTGCCGGAGCAGCCACTGCCTTGGCAGCGTTGGTAGTTGTGTCTGTCATGCCGTTAGTATACTCAATATCAGAAATGTTGTCAACACGGATACGGATTGTATCTGGGCAATTGGGAAAATTGCCGTCATTTTTAACAGTCACAAAGTTGCCTTTGGCACCGGACTGAAAGCCCGACACAAGACTAAACACTTGATCAGTTACAGAATGTTTACGATACTCTCCGCGAACGATACGAATTGCACTCATGGTTGGCTCCTTTGGTGTGCGTTGTTTAAGTATTAATTATAGCAGAATGGCAATTAATTGTCAAGCAAACAATTCGCCGTACATTTCTTCGTACACTGCATCAAAATCTTCACGAATCCACTCAATAGCATATCCACGCTGGGCATAGTCATCGGCCATGACCTGCAGGTAGTGCAGAGCCTGTGTGGCGCTCATATCGCGGTCAGCCATCAGACTCAGATTGCTACAATGTGCAAAATTATTGCTGTCTCTGTGGGCACTGACTTGGACAAATTGCTTGATCATTTGCTGGCTCCTGTTTGCTGTTTATGTGTATATTATAGCATTTTGGTGATTATTGGTCAACCGTTTGGGTGTTGCTTTTTTGCAACACAAAAGTATTACACCTTGCTCAAAACAGTCATTAATTGTGCATGGATCATGTCCATTTCCGCCTGCTCTACATAGAAGTCTGTAGCGGGATCGTAGTATTGGCCTTCTTTGTTGTCATAATACAACACTCTGCCTGAGAAGTTGAATGGACCTTCCAGGCCCTTGCGTGGACTGTACCGGGTGCGCATCTGATCCATTTCTGTCTTGTCTGCCAATACCTTGTAGCCCATGCTAGACTCCTTGTTGCTGTTTAAGTGTTAATTATAACAGAATGGGAATTCATGGTCAATCCCAGCTTTTTTTCTCGCCGCTGTTCTCGTTGTAGTTGTAGCCCGCACCGTATTCAGCGATCTCTTGTGCTGTCATTTCGTTGCTTTCAACACGAGCACCTGAATCACCGCCTACGCCACCTTTATGTGGATTACGGATGCGACCGTAGTAGCTGTCTGCTGAGCCGCGATCAAATGGGCAACCGTGTGTGACGATGTATAAACGCCCGTTGTGCTCTACCTGGTGTGCTTGGTCTATCATTCCTGCTCCTTGCTGTCTATGTGTGTATTATAGCAGAATGGGAAATAATGGTCAACCTAGTGCCAAAGTGCAACTATTGTGGGATCTGTGACTTGATGTGGATTGGGACTGCCGTGGAACACAACCACAGCAGTGTCAGGAGCGATTGTGACCCCGGTGCCTGGCTTGTGATATCTACGATATTTGAAATCGTATCCGCCATCCAGGCATTGCCAACGATAGCTTTGAAAATACTTGGTGTCAAAAAAGCGCCGCTGACTTGGATCTATGTTTTTGGTTATATAGTCTTGGTCGCCCTGGCATCCTTGTTTGGCAACATCTATGCCTTGGTCAGAGAACCTTTGCCACAACCAGGCAAACTTGTTGGTATTGAACCACATCACACTGGAATTGATTATGCTCACAGGCTGTTGAAGGTATTTGAAATCTTTAATTCCCCAAAACAATGAGGGATCTAATTGTGTGATCCAGGTGAGATCATTGACAACGACACAATCCAGGTCAAAATACAACATGTTGCCTTGGAATAGTACAGGATTAAACAACTGCATTTTGTACCACCAACTTCGTTTGGGACCAGCAATGCCCGGCCATTCTGTCAGCACATGTTTTATCATGTGTTCAGGCACAGGTCTGTCAGCTTCGGTGTACACATGCATGCGTATGCCGCCAGGCAAGAGCCTGGTCAACATGCTGTAGAGTTTTTCCACATATTGCCAGTCATAACCGGTGCTGTGTATCACACAAGCACAGTCAGTTATGCCGTCAGTGCTGATTCTATTCTTTTTAGCCATAGGCCTTGTTGTATTTCTTCTACAGTGTATTCAGTGTGGCATATTTGCGTGAGCCACAGATCTCTGTCAACAGTGTAGGATTTTTCCAGGTCAGCATAATCAATTGCCACAGCATGTGCTAGACTGGATGCATCCACCACAGGTCGTGCCCCTGCTATTGCAGCTTGTATGCCAGGACCTGAATTGTAGTTGACCACAGCATGACAGTCGTAGTGCATGTCGTAGCTGTCGTATGACCCAGCAACTTTGTTGGGCCTTTCAACGGTTACTCCCGGGGGCAAATGATCCAGCACTAGAACTGATCTAGGATGTGGACGAATCACTATGTCTCGGTCAGACACCTTTTTGATTTCATTTATTTGATTTAGAATCCAATTGGGCTCAATTGATTCCACTTGCAAACTGTGCTGATGTTGTGCTGCGATAATGATTTCAGAGCGTGGCAGCAATTGAGTAGCAAGACTTATCTTTAATTTACGTGGACGATCCCAGTCCAGATTCTCCTGGTGACCATAGTAGCCTTGTGCGTTCACATGATTCACTGCAATCTTCCAGGTGTTGCCACGATACAGCGCACCTACTTCTATTATGATAACTGGTTTGTTTTGCGATCGGTAATGTTCGTACACTGCTTTGTTTGCAAACAAGCGGCCGTGCCACAGCACACTCCATATCACAGCAGCATCTGCTGTCATGGAATTTTCTTGTGTTTGTATTTTGACAGCCTGACAATAATCCAAAAAAGAATTCATTATTGACTTGCCATTCAGTGCCACTTGTAAGGGAAAATAAGCTAGGGTCTTGATCACAGTTAAATATTTAACTATGTTAATGCCACCACTTGAAGGAAAGCTGACCCAGGATAAATTCTTTTTGTACGCTGCTGCTGATCCTGTTTATTTTGACGTTCATGCTCGACCCCTGATCCGCAGTGTGCGAGCCAACACTCCCGACTACGGAGTTCACATTCACATCTACAATCCCAGACCAGATCAAATTGATTTTTGCAATCAAGCTGGTGTGAGCTGTACATATGAACACTTGGACCAAGTCAACTGGGCAGAAATTGCTCGCTATTGGATTGATCGCACTGTGTTTGAAAATCCCCGACAGCAACAAATGAGCAAAAAGGCACGAGTTGGTGGCCCGGTTGAAGCAGAAAAGTTGATCAGGCAGACCTATTATGCCTGTGCTAGATTTGTGCGCCTGGCTCAAGTGTTACAGTTAGGTCAGCGCTGTTTGGCCATTGATGTAGACGGCTTGGTACGTGGACCTTTTGGGAATGACCTGGGGCAGTCAGACTTTTATTTGTATGAAAAGCCCAAGGATGGCACACACCTAGCTGGTGCTGTGTTGTTCAATGGACGTCCACGCAGCCACGATTTCTTGCAGCACTATGCAGGCGATCTAAAATCCAGCATAGAAAAGAATGATCTTTACTGGTTTTTGGATCAAGTGATCCTGGACCGCTTGGTTCCGCTATATCGCAAAGGACTCCTGCCCATGAGCTACATTGATTGGGCCATGCGACCAGAAAGTGCTATCTGGAGCGCCAAAGGCAAACGCAAAGAGCTGGACATATTCATAAATGAACAAAGGAAGTATCAATGATTTCAATTGTGATGAGCTATTTCAATAGATTGGATCAATTGAGATATACTCTCAAAACCATCGGTCAAAGCCAAGTCAAAGATTTAGAAATTGTAATTGCCGAGGATTTCTGCGACCCCGGTGAACGACTAGATCGCATACAGTCAGAGTTTCCGCATCTTGACATCCGAGTGATTCGAATGTCCGACACCAGGGACAAAAAAGATTATTGCAACCCTTGTGTGCCTTACAACACTGCACTTCGTGCTTGTCGTGGTGACATGGTGATTATTCAAAATCCCGAGTGTTGCCACATGGGCGATGTTTTGCAATATACCTTGGACAATTTGACTGACCACAACTATCTTTCTTTTCACTGCTATGCTGCAACCAAGGCAGAAACTCGAGTAATGCGTTCTGGTGAACCACTGCCGATGTTTACAGAAAAGAAATCTCGTTGGTACAATCACACAACCGAACGTCCTTATGCCTATCATTTTGCCGCTGCAATCACCAGAAACAATTTGATCAAGCTAAATGGGTTTGATGAAAGATTTGCACAAGGGCAAGACATGGACGATGTAGAACTGATACGTCGCATCAGAGCCATGCCTTTGGAAATACAGTTCGTGGCCGATCCCTGGGTGGTGCATCAATACCATCGCAAGACCTACGACAACCCACACAATCCCCCGGTCACTATGGACAACCGAGCATTGTGGGCCACCGTCAAAGACAACTTGCAGATTCATGCAGACAACCATGGCAACAACATATGTGGCATTTAAAAAACATACCAAAGATTGCACACTTTTACTGGGGCGGTAAAAAGCTATCCTATCTTAGATTTTTGTCAGTACAATCATTCAAGGAACTCAATCCAGACTGGGATGTTCGTGTACACATGCCAGCCAAACTCAGCAGAGCAAAACCTGCGTGGGATTCGTTTCAACAAAAAGACGTCAACATTTTGTCTGACTACACTGATCAACTGCAAGCACTTGATGTAAAGATTGTGCTGCACGATTTCAATCGTTATAGGTTTAGAAATCAAGCACACGAAGTTCACAAAAGTGACTTTTTGAGATGGCGACTGCTGGCACAGTACGGTGGCCTATGGTCTGACATTGACATTTTGTACACACGGCCCATGACCAATCTTGCAGAAAACTTGCCCAGGCATGCTGAGATTGACACAGTGTTGTGCCCATTGAAAGCGCCGGGCAAACACACTGTGGGGTTTTTGTTGTCATCAGCAAACAACAAGTTTTTTAAATACATTGGGCAACAAGCAAAAAAACAATACAACCCCAATGTATATCAATGCATGGGCAGTGACTTGATCAACCAAGAATTTAAAACTTTTGAAAGTCTTGGCAAACAATTTCCAACCAACAATTTTTTATTTGTTAATCGCAATTGTGTGTACTCTATTACCAGCAAGGTTATTGAACAGTTTTACCAACCGGTAGATGCTGGCACTACTGGAAAAATCAACAACAAGTCTACACTGGGATTTCATTGGTTTGCCGGGCATCCTCAATCGCAACAGTTTGAGAATGAGCTGACTGCTAGCACAGTGCATGCACATAACAATTTACTATCCACTGTGATAAAGGAGTACAAATTTGAAACATGTAATTAAAGGAAAACGGGCATTCTCTAACGATTTGCTAGTGGGATACCTGATGGGTGCCATTGAGCACAACAGCACAGTGCTGGATCTAGGCTGTGGTCCAAAAATGTATTCAGACCCGCTGAAGTTTCAGTGCAGTCGTGTGGTCACTGTGGATGGCTGGGAGTGGGTTGAGCCTGACATTGTGGCCAACCTTGAAACCACACCTTTAGCAGACATAGTAGCAGATCAGTTTGATTATATCTTGATGCTGGATTTTATTGAGCACATTGACAAACGCCAGGGTCTCAGACTAATCCAAGAGTGCAAAACACAGGTTGCCAAGAAAATATTCTTGCTAACGCCTCTAGAAGTTATCTGGACAGAGAATCACGAAAACGTGAGCAATCCAGAATTGTGGTGTCACGGCAATCAGTTGGACATACACAAAAGTTTATGGACTGCAGAGGACTTTGACGGATTCACTAGAATCTATCTGCGTGGGTTTGATGACTATTATGTGGGGTTTTATGAAGCGTAAGATATTGACCATTCTGGGCACACGTCCTGAAATCATTCGCTTGAGCAGGATCATGCCCAAGTTGGATCAAGCATGTGATCATAGACTATTGCACACTGGACAAAACTACGATGCCACACTCAATGACATTTTCTTTGAGCAGCTGAATCTTCGCGCACCTGATCATGTGCTAGAAAGTCGTGGCACAATTGGTCAGCAACTGGCTGCTATCATGACAGGTGTGGAACAGTATGTAACCGAGTTCAAACCCGACGCTGTGCTGGTGCTAGGAGATACTAACTCTGGACTCAGTGCTATTGTGTGTGAACGCATGGGCATACCTGTGTATCACATGGAAGCAGGCAACCGCTGTTACGACATGCTGGTGCCAGAAGAAAAGAATCGTCGCTTGATAGACAGCATCAGCACTGTAAATTTGCCTTATACAGAACTCAGTCGACAGAACCTACTTCGAGAAGGCGCAGCAAACAATCGTGTGTTTGTGACTGGCAACCCAATCAAAGAAGTGCTGGAACACTATCGATCAGACATTGCCAAAAGTGACGTGCTGACCCGTTTGGGTTTGACCCTAGGGCAATGCATCATTGCAACCCTGCATCGAGCAGAAAATGTAGATGATCCGCAGCGACTGGAACAAATAGTTCAAGCACTCGAAACCATCAGCCAGGAATATCCTATTGTGTTTAGTTGCCACCCAAAAACAAAACAACGACTGGCTGGTAGAAAACTGAGTGATCGTATCATTGTAACTGAACCCATGGGCTTTTTTGATTTTGTCAACTTGGAACAACGCAGTTACATGGCCATCAGCGATTCAGGCACAGTGCAAGAAGAAATGTGTTTGTTTCACAAACCAACTATAACTATACGATCAACCACTGAACGTCCTGAAACTGTATGGTGTGGCTCCAATATTGTGACAGGACTTGACGCTGACAACATTGTTGCAGGATTCAATGCCATGAAAATGTGTGATAGATCTTGGACAGTTCCTGCAGAATATGCTAGAACCAATGTCAGCGACACAGTTATAAACATCTTGTTAGGAAATCATGTTTAACGGAAAAACAATATTCATATCAGGCGCAACAGGCTCATGGGGACAGACCCTGACCAGAATGTTGCTGGCCAACTATTCTCCCCGAGAGATCATCTGCTTCAGTCGAGGAGAACTGCAACAGGTGCTGATGCAACGCCGATTCCAGGATCCTAGACTAAAGTTTGTGGTCGGTGATGTACGTGACTATCAAGCTGTGAGTTTTGCCATGAAAGGCGCAGACATTGTGTTTCACTTGGCCGCACTGAAACATGTGCCCATCTGCGAAGATCATCCGCAAGAAGCAATCAAAACAAACATCACAGGAACAACAAACATTGTGAATGCTGCCATTGAAAATGGGGTAGACAAAGTGATTGATGTTTCCACAGACAAAGCAGTTGAACCACTCAACCTGTATGGCATGACCAAAGCTGTGGGCGAAAAGCTGATCATACAAGGCAACGACTTGTCCGCACATACCAAATTTGTTTGTGTGCGTGGCGGCAATGTCATGGGTTCCAATGGCAGCGTTATCCCTTACTTTGTTGAGCAGATTCGAGCAGGTGGTCCTGTTACTATCACAGATCTTGACATGACTCGTTTCTTTTTGACCCTGGAAGAAGCCATTACTCTGTTGTTCAAGGCAGCTGAAGATTCCATTGGCGGCGAAACATTTGTTATGAACATGCCAGCCTGCTACATCAAGGACATTGCTGACGTTCTCATGGAACATTATGGACAGGTGGAAGTCAAAGAAATTGGCAGCAAGCCCGGAGAGAAATTGGACGAAATGCTGATTAGCAAGCACGAAGCTTGTTTGAGTTACTACTACGATAAAAATTATTTTGTAATTTTACCAGTCAAACGCACACCTGAACTGGAATCAAAGTATTCTAGCATGCCTGAATATGATCAGGAAGAATTTTCATCACGTACTTTTATCATGAACCGTGAAGAAATCAAACAAATGCTAATCAAAGGTGGATTCATATGCGAGTAACAGTGTTAGGTGCTGCGGGCATGGCAGGGCATGTTGTGGTCAAATATTTAAAGCAGCAAGGACATGCTGTAACTGCTGTGACCAGAGCAGAACTTGATGTTGAGAACACTGCACAAGTGGCTGAGTTTTTTGATAATCTTGACACTGATTTTGTGGTCAATTGCATTGGCCTGCTGGTCAGACCCTGTGCAGATAGACCAGACCAAGCTGCATTGATCAACAGTTGGTTGCCGCATTATATTGAACATCGCTTGCAGAACGCCGCAACTCGATTGATTCATCTCAGTACCGACTGTGTGTTTGACGGGGTAAAAGGCAACTATATTGAAACTGATCAGCATACTGAAACAAATATCTACGGTCGCAGCAAGAGTCTTGGCGAAGTCAACAACAACAAAGACATTACATTTAGAATGAGTATCATTGGTCCAGAAATCAAGAACGGAACAGGATTGTTGCACTGGACTGTGAGCAATGCGGATTCAACGTTGCCCGGCTGGGAAAATGCATGGTGGAACGGAATTACTACACTGGAGCTGGCACGTTGTATCAATCTCTACATCAATGATCCACGTATATCGGGCGTGTATCATTTGGTAAGCAATCACAATCGTATCAACAAATATGATTTGTTGTGCAAGATTAACCAAGTTTATCAACTGGGCAAAACCATTGTGTCTACACAAGGTCCCAAGAATATCAACAAGGTGCTGGCTGATACTCGCCAGGAATTTGATTTTGCAATCCCCGACTACAACCAACAACTACAACAACTACGAGAGTTTGACGTAGTTTCTCATGTGAGCCCAGCAGCGGCCTGAACGTAGATCTTCAAAACTCCAATGACACTGTGCCAGCTTCCTGATCCATTGTTCACGATCTGGCATGCGTGGATTTTCAATCTGAGACAGATCAGTGTTGGCAATATCACCGCCTTGGCTGTATAAAGGATCATCTGTGATAAATGCCGGAATACCTTCAATTGGTGCAACTGCACTGGGCGTTGAATTATGACAAACCAGGGCCCAACAGTTGACTAAATCTTCAGTTATGCAACGTTCTTGTGGGCTCACAGTAACACCAAACTTATCCAGCGTTCTTTTGTATGTAGGAAAGGCTTTCCAGTCACCAGGATGCCATCTTATCAAGATTGGGCGATCACTGTGTGCTCTGATTTGCCCCAGTGTTCTCTTCAGCCACTTCATTAGATCTTCGCCACGCATGCTCCAGCCCAGTGGTCGTTGTAGGCAAATCAATATGTGACTGCCGCTGGAACGCCAGGGTTTTAAATTCATATTGTAGTCACGTTGAATGTTGTTCCAATTTTCGTTTCCAGGATTGTCATTGCAATAGATACCCGTGGCAGGGAACACACCATTAAAGCTGTAACGCAAGTACTTGTAGGGATTGGCAGCATCTTTGTAAATGAACACATTGCTGTCAATACTTAGCCAGTAACGATTAAGGCTCTGTTGTGTGTCTATTACCATTTTTCGAACTCGATAATGGGCCAGGCCAGTCTTGCTGGGATTTGCGTCAAACGCATTGCCAATGATAACACCAACATTACAGGTTTCGTAAGTTTGTGAATAGGTAATTGATGCTGAATCGCCACACTTGGCAGCGCCTTCGGCAAAATAAGTCAATGCGTTGATTTTCTCAGAGCCGTTGATATGCTTGGGCAAACTGCTTAGATAACTTTTAATTACTAATGGTCGGACGTTGTTCATTATCTAATACCATTTCCCAGGCAGCACCTGTTAATATTTCATCCAAGCTAAATTGACTGTACGCAATTGAACACAACCATTTATACACAGTGTCTTCAGATGGCATAACTGGATTTTCAATTTGTGTAAGGTCGTTGCTGCATACTGGATCTGCGGCCGTGGGTGCCAGACCAAACGCTGGTATTCCGTACTGCACTGCTTCTACTGTTGCAATACTGTTATAGGTGACCAATGCATAGATATCGTTGTCTAATGCATCGTAGATTGTGTCATTTGTGCGTTCGCCGCGACTGGCTTTTTCTCGCCAGACAATTTCTCTGTCAGAATGTTTTTTAATTGTTTTTTCAACTTTTTGGATCCATTTTTCACGATCGTGTCCATAATATTGAAATGGTTTTTCTGACGGCAACACCACTAGAATTTTTGAACCAGTGCGGCGCCAACCGTTGTACTCCAATGCTGGATTAAAATTAACCAACTGTCGGTAACGATCGTCTGGTACGTCCATGATGGTAGAGTGTTGCATGGCATTTTTTACAATGCGATGATATATTTTTCTGCCTGTGCGATTGTTATCGCAGCGATAATTGCCAAGATATCCCGTTTCAATAAAGTAATAATCTTGGCCGCGCTCTCGAACAACCTTGGCTATTTTTCCGGAACTGATACCTCGTATCAATACTGGATATTTGAGGATCTCTTCAGCGTTGTCCCAGAAGTCATTTCTGGCAATAAATTTACTGTCTGGGTAAGCAGCCATGACCATTGCTGGATAGTCCGTAAACTTTAAGCAACGATCAAATAGAGCATCTTGATTTATAATGTGCTCAATAAATTGATGACCCATCGACTCTCCGCCGTTTCTTTTGACGTACGATTTCATCTCTTTGGTTAGAAATTCTTCAGGTATAGGACTCAATCCCCATTCATGTTCAAGTTGCTTTAAAAGTTTGACTTCGTTACGAAGTTTTAACAAATCTGAAACACTGTGTTTGAGTGCAGATTCGATGGTAATATGCTGTATTTTGTATTCGTCACTGGGCCAACGATCTACTAAAGCGACTGGTAAAATCATTGCATATCTCTTTGCAAACAGTATTCAGTTAGAATACGCTCCTTATGCCATTCGTTGCCCTGCGGCGTATCAGCAAACTCCTGAAAGCATGGCGTACCAAGTGTGTAGTGCAGTAATTTGGCGTCGGTATTTGGCCCGTATTCATCAGGCAACCAGTTCCATTCAGGCGGTAGTGAGCCAATACGGTCGTCGTCTATCCACGAGAAGCGGTGGAGTTCACTACCGGTGCTGTGTTGGACAAACTCGGGAGTAAGTCGCCGGTTAGGAAAGCTAGCACAATTCCACAAAATAACACTAGACCAATTTTTTCGAGGATAGTCTTCATTTTTTGCTCCTAGGTATTTTACAGGCATTCGAGTCTTGTAGTCATGTTTGACCACCATAACGTCTTTGTAATCATCACGCTGGTTCCATAACTCTGCAATATCACCACGCACAATCATGTCACCATCTATAAAGATAGCATGGCCGGTGTACTCCATCAAATACGGCACAAGAAAACGTGTGTAGATAAAATGGTTTGACCCGTCTGTGTGTGTTTCTGCGTAGTCTCGAAACAGATTCAGGGCCACGGGTACAATGGCCACAGGTTGCGAACTGTTGCGTATGATACTGTTTACACAAGTGTGATACGCAATGGCTTCTCTGGGATCATAGCCTACAAATACAGGAATTGGTTTCATTGGCGTTCAATGTCTTCTTCGACGCAGTTGTCACCATACTGAATCTCAATCAGCTTTAGTGGTTGATCAGTTTCGTTGCACAGTTGATGCCATTCACGACATTCAATAAAGGTGTGTTCATGCACGTCTAGATAACACTTGACGTCACGGTCTGTACTACGCTCGTCCAAAGTGTACACTGTGGCTGTGCCTTGGGCCACAAACCAAAACTCTTGTCGTAGATCATGGCGTTGCATGCTCAAACAGGTCTTGGGCATGACTGTGAGTTCTTTGAGTTTGGTGTTGGCACCCACTTCGTGCAGCACACGATAGTATCCCCAGGCACGTTCGGTCCGGGGTGCTTTCCATTCTTGTAATATCCAGCTGCTGGAATTCTTTTTATCCTCACCGCCGACACCAAACACAAATGATAAATTAGAATCCACCACATCCATTTCTGGAATGTTATCTTGAGTCCTATCGCCGCCGTTGGCAAATATCAGTTCAGCATCGGGATAGTGTGCTCTTGCTTGTTGAATAAAATGTTTTGCTGATCCGTCATCATCATCAAAGGTATAAACTTCATCCACCATTGAC
>Ga0181356_1000454_pt1 | contig 17715 bp, 15 predicted proteins | sample Fa13VDMM110SN_FD_130104 | JGI IMG/M metagenome (GOLD analysis project Ga0181356, IMG submission 130104) | Freshwater viral communities from Lake Michigan, USA - Fa13.VD.MM110.S.N | ecosystem: Environmental > Aquatic > Freshwater > Lake | place: USA: Michigan | collected 2013-09-24 | reverse complement strand
GCCTTCAATGATGAAGTAGCTGCTCCATGGTTTGCACCAGCAGGTATTACTAGAGGTGGTATTCCAAACGTAACAAGAGTTGAAAGAAGATTATCATTAAACGACAGAAACAATTTATATTTAGATAATGTAAACCCATTAGCTACATTCCCTGGAAATGGTGTTGTAGTATTTGGTCAGAAAACATTACAACAAAAAGCAACTGCTTTAGATAGAGTAAATGTTAGAAGATTATTAATTGCCTTAAAAGGATATATTGGTGGTGTAGCTCGTGGATTAGTATTTGAACAAAATACTGCTACTACAAGAAATGCATTCTTAAACCAAATCAATCCATATTTAGATAGTGTAGTACAAAGACAAGGTTTATATGCTTATAAGGTAGTAATGGATGAGTCAAACAACACTCCAAGTGTAGTAGATAGAAATCAATTAATTGGTCAAATTTATATCCAACCAACTAAAACTGCTGAATTCGTAATATTAGATTTCACAATTTTACCAACTGGCGTTGAATTTCCATCTTAATTAATATTTATAATAAATAAACAATAAATACACAGAGAACATGCCTATATTAAACGCAAACGAAATGATGTTTACTCAGTATGAACCAAAAGTTCCAAACAGGTTCATAATGTATGTAAACGGTATCCCATCATATATAATCAAAGGAGTAAGTGCCGTGAATTTTGATGATGGAGAAATTATTCTAGATCACATCAACACTTATAGAAAAATCCGTAGTGGAAAAAGATTATGGGGAGACATGACATTTACATTATTTGATCCAATTGCTCCATCAGGTGCACAGGTAGTAATGGAATGGGCTCGTTTAGCATATGAATCTATCACAGGTAGAGCAGGTTACTCGGATTTCTATAAAAAAGATATAACATTTAACGTACTAGGACCTGTAGGGGATGTAGTATCAGAGTGGGTAATTAAAGGAGCTTTTATTAAAACAGCAAATTTTGATGACTACGATTGGTCAACATATACTGAAGCAGTAAATCTTACAATGACAATCGGAATGGATTATTGTATCTTGAATTACTAATACAAGAATTATATTAAATATAAAGAACCCAACAGAAATGTTGGGTTTTTTTATGAAAAACATTTTTTCGTTATATTTATATATATAAAAATAAAATTTAAGTTTATGACAGATTCAAAATTTCCAACCGAAATTATTACTTTACCTTCTAAAGGTCTTGTTTATCCTGAAACATCACTATTAGCTAAAGGTGAAATTGAAATGCGTTATATGAGCGCTAAAGATGAAGATATTTTAACTAATATTAACTTTATCAAACAAGGAACAGCAATCGATAAATTACTAAAATCACTTGTAGTATCACCTGTTGATTTAGATGAATTAATTACGGGAGATAAAAATGCTATTTTATTTGCTGCTCGTATTTTAGGATATGGACATGATTACACATTTTCATTTAAAAATCAAGCAACCGGTAAAGAAGATGAATATACTGTTGATCTAACTAAATTGGATGAAAAACCATTAGATGAATCCTTATTTACTCAAGGTAAAAATGAATTTGATTTTACCCTTCCTAAATCAGGAAATAAAATAACTTTTAAGTTATTAACAGGTAAAGATGAAAGATCTATAGAAGCTGAAATTAAAGGATTGCAAAAAATTGATGCTAATGCTTCATATGAAAATACAACACGTTTAAAACATATGATAACATCTATTAATGGAAAAACAGATAAAATAGCAATCCATGATTTTGTAGACAATTATTTTTTAGCACCAGATTCAAGAGCATTTAAAAAATACTACTACGAAATATCACCAGACATAGATACTACAGTTACTATTGATAAAGATGGATACGTGCAGGAGGGCGTAGTGATCCCTATCGGGATTAACTTTTTTTGGCCTGACTTCCAAGTATAGAGAATACTTATTTACTAAAATCCATGAAATATGTTTTTATGGACAAGGTGGTTATGATTGGGACACAATATATAATTTACCAATAATGTATCGTGAACTTATATATCATAAAATTCGTGAACATTATGATAAACAAAAAGTTGATGCTGAAAAGCAACAAAAGATGATGCAATCAAAAACAGCAACTACGGTTAAACCACCCCTTAAATCCGATTACACAGCAAAAGCCCCACGAAAGTAGGGCTTTTCATATTTATTCATATAATATAATTTTATGGCAGATCAATTTAATAAAGACAAACTAGAGGATTATAACGACTCGTTAAGGGAAACCCTTAACTATTCTCGCCAACTTTCTGAAAATATTTTAAAAGCAGCAGGAAGAATGGCTCTTTTATCTCAAGAAGCTAGAATGACTCGCCGTTTAACTAGTGAGTTAGAAAGCGATATTAAAAAAACCATAGGACTTACTGATAAACTATATGCTGGTAAATTAAAAACAAATGAAGCCCAACGCCAATTAAACCAGTTAGAAAATAAGTATGCAAAATATATAAAAGATGCTGCTGATGCTTCTAGTGATGTTTATAAAACTATAGAAGATGCTAAAAATAAACAAACCCAGTATCAAAGAGATTTAAATTCTGAGTTAGCTAAAGAAATCCAACTTAAATCAGAAATAAGACAAGAGGATTTAACTATAGATGCTATACAAAGAAGAATAGCTTCTCGACAAGCAGCTTTAGCTAGTGCTAACATACAAGATAGAAGAAGAATTCAAGACCAAATCACAAATTTACAAACTCAAGTTAGCCAACATCAGCAAACTATTAATTTAAAAGAACAAGAGTTAAAACTTACTCAAAAAAATATAGATAAAACTAAAGAATCATTAGCAACTGCTGATAGAATAGTAGAAGCTCATGATGCTATGGTTACTGGGTACCAACAATTAATTAAAGAAGGTGAAATTTTAGTAGCAGGAGCAAAAGCATATTCTAAAACAGTTGAAGGATTAGGTCAAAAATTTAAAGATATTCAAAGTTTATTAGGTCCTTTTACAGCTATATTTAATTTCTTAAGAAAAGTAGCATTTGATGTTTCTAATCAAGTTACTCAACTTCAAAAAGGTTTGATGTTATCATCTGATGAAGCATACCAAGTAAGAAGTGAATTTAATGAATTGGCAACGGCATCTGAAAATGTTCTTATTACTACTAATGCTTTAGTAGCATCTAATGCTGCTTTAGGTAAACAATTAGGATTTAATGCTCGTTTTAGTAATGACACTGTTGTTGAATTTACAAAATTAACTAAACAAATTGGTTTAAGTGAAGAAGCAGCTGGTGGTTTAGCTAAATTTGCTAAAGCTAACGGTATGACTCTTAAAGAAACTAAAACAGTAGCTTTAGGAGTATCACAACAATTATCATCTCAATACGGCATTCAATTAGACCAAAGAGAAGTACTAGAAGAAATAGGAAAAATATCAGGTCAAACATTAGCAATGTTTAAAGCTAATCCTGCAGCCTTAGCTCAAGCGGTTGCTCAAGCAAAACTTTTAGGAACTACTTTAGATATAGCTAAAAAACAAGCATCTGCTTTACTTGATTTTGAATCATCTATTGAAAATGAATTACAAGCAGAATTAATAACTGGTCAACAATTTAACTTAGAAAGAGCAAGATCTGCTTCATTAGTAGGTGATTTAACAACAACAATGAAAGAACTTAACAATCAAGGTATTGATTTTAATAGGTTCTCTAACATGAATGTTATTGCTCAAGAAAAAGTAGCAGCAGCTTTAGGATTATCTACAGACGAATTATCAGACCAGTTATTAAAACAACAATACATGGGTATGTCACAAGAACAAGTGGCTGCTCTAGCAGGTGAAGAAGTTGCAAAACGTTTAGAAGCAGTTAATGCTCAAGATAAATTTAATGCTGCTGTAGAAAAAATGCAAGATTTATTTGCAAACATAGCAGGAGGTCCATTAGGACAGTTAGCAGAAATGATGGCTGGGTTATTAGATAATTCGGCTGCTTTGTATGGAATTATGACAGCTATAGCAGCTATTTCTTTTACCAAATTAATAGTAGGATTAGCAGCAGCTGCTGCTGAATCCGGATTATTAGCAATATCTACTGCTACATGGTCTAGTATTCTTTCTTTTGGAGCTGCCGCTATAATAGCCGTAGGTGCTATAGCAGCTGTTGCTGCTGCTATGAAAAGTGGACAACAAGACATAGAACCAGCAGGTGATATGTTTTCATCTAAAGGTAAAACAATAGTATCTACTAAAGAAGGAGGTTTATTTTCATTAAGTGATAATGATGATTTAGCAGTAGCACCTGGTATAGGTGATATGATTAATAGATCTCAAAACCCATCAACAACAGTAGTACAACAAGACAATAGTGCTTTATTAAGTGCAGTTAATACATTAATTACTGAAACTAAAAACACAAATAGTGGTTTAGATAGATTAAATGCAAAACAAGCAGTAGTTAAAGTAGATAGTCAAAGTTTAGGAACAGCTCAAATTATAGGTAACTATAACTTGGCCTAATTTAATATTTATAATAAACAATTAAAACAATACAATTATGGGATTATTAAACTTATTACAAACAGGAGCAAGTAATTTAGGATGGGACGGAGGTCAAGTACCACCAGTTGCTCAACCTAATGTTAGACCAAATCCTCCAGGATCTCGCCATGACCAATATTCACTTAATGGAAACCCTGTAATTCGAGCAATCGGGGCTGGATTTGTACCTTATATTCCACCGCCATCAATTTTAGAAGAAGGAGACCCAGCTAATACAGCTGAATTTAAAAACGCACCTGGGCAAAAATACTTAGACAACCCACCAGGATAATAAAAAAATTTATTAATGGCTATATTCCAACAAGCAACATTAACTAATTTAAGAAGTTTACAATACGGAAATGACACAATAGGAGGAGGTAATAGCGGTGAACCATATATCACTACTGCTATTCCTCCTGCTCTTCAACAACAAGTCGATTCAACCAACATATGGAATTCAGATAGTGGTTTAATACGTGGTGGATTTGTAGGAGCTACCAGAGCGTCTGTTACTGATTTTGTTCGTATTGGAAAGTTTCTTAAGGATTCACCAAGAGGTCCAATGTTTATTATTAAACAGGTTGGACTACAGTTGTCTAATCCACAGTTGGAAGCACCTATAGGATCTCCTTTAACCAATTTATTACAAGGAAATTTTGGTACTCTTTTAGGAGGTAGTTCTACTTCAGCTATTAATATTGGCCCTACTCGTATCTATAATGGTGGTATTAATACATTACTTCAAGTACCAGTTAATGCTTTTGGAGGTCATATTATTAGACATGGTTTATTACCTATTGAATCAGAAAGTGCTAAATATGAAAATGTTGCCTTTAATAATAATCAAGAAGATCAAGGAAAGAATAATAGATTAGTTAGATTAAAAGCTAAATTAGAACCTGATCCTAATGCTAATATAGCTCAATACATTAGTGGTCCTGGTTCTCTTGATGGTATAGGAATTACTACTATTCCACGTTATTATGATACTTTAACTAATAATACTAGACCTTATATACCTTTAGATACAGCATTATCTATAGACCAAAGTGGAAATAATTCAAATAATCGAAACAGATTTTTTGGAACAGGATATTATTATACTTATGGTGCTCCAAGCCCAAATTATTATAATGCTCAAGGGGTATCATTACAATATTTAGATAATGATCCGGTTTTAATAGAATTAGATAACAATATTCTCCCACCAGAAGAAGGTAGAGAAAACAATTTTACAGAAAATAGTCAATTTGATCAAAACGTCATTGCTTACTCAGCTACAGGTAAAACATATAATACTTTACGTAAAGCCATTGAATATCAAGAATCTAAAAATCAAATTGGTACTACAAATGTATCTTTAGATCCTACTTATGAAATAAAAGCACTTAGTGGATCATTATATGAACCTGTTAATAATCCAATTATATTTACTCCAACAGGAAAATCAAAATACAAAGGACTAAATTTAAGAAAAAATAACATAGACACTCGATTAGGTTTAGCTCAAGCTGAAGGATATAATACCCAAGACTCAATAAACTTAACCCCAGTATACTTATCGGATACTGCTCCTAATACTAAAGTAGTAATAGGTGGAAAAACATATGGTACTAGAGATTTAATTAAATTTAGAATTGAGGCGGTAGATAATGATAACCCAACAGGTCCAAGCGCTTGGATGATATTTAGATCATATCTTAAAGACATAACAGATACACCTAATCCAACTTGGAATACTGTTAATTATGTAGGTAGAGGAGAACCTTTTTACATATATAAAGGATTTGAAAGAAGTTTATCATTCACTCTTCAAGTAGCAGCAATGTCTGAAGCTGAATTAAAACCAATGTGGCAAAAATTAAATTATCTATATTCAAATACAATGCCTGATTATAAAGATAATATAATGAGAGCACCATATATGAAATTAACATTAGGTGATTATATGTTTAGACAACCCGGCATAATTAAAAGTTTAACTTATACTATAGGTAATGATTCACCTTGGGAAATAGCGATAGATGAACCAGAATCCGGAAGTTCATTATATGAATTACCACACGTGATGACAATACAAATGACGTTTGCTCCTATACATGATTTCTTACCACGTAAATTCCCAACAACATTCGGAGACCCAGCTAAAAATTGGAATGACCTACCAGCATTTGTTGCCGATAGACAAACAAATCAATTTGGAACATCAGATAACCCATGGTTAACATCTATGTATGATACAAATGATTCACTTCCTAGTGGAGAACCCAAATAAATTTAATATATTTAACAACCTATGATATATAGTAGTTCAGACATATTAACAACAAGTATTGATTCCTCATTTGGTGCTGGAAAACAATATTACAAGGCAAAAAAATTTCCTTCTATACCACCTACAGAAAATGACATATATGTTATTACTACTGAAGGTGATAGATTGGATTTGTTAGCTTTTACATATTATAATGATGCCTCTTTATGGTGGGTTATTTCTGGAGTAAATAATGGAATCACTTTTGGTTCTATGTTTCCTGAACCAGGTACACAACTTAGAATTCCTATTAATATAAATGAGGTATTAAATATCTTTAACAATGCTAATTAATAAGTTATGAGTATATTTAGAGAAACATTTGAACCTTTTGTTAAAGACGAATTAAAAAGAAGACAAGATGGGATGCTTACTCGCAACCCTGCTTTTTTACATCAATTAAACTCAAGATCAGCTTGGGTGAGAATGACATCTGGTGTTAATGTTAAAAATGATAAAGGTGAAATTACTAATGAATTAGCAAAAAAATACGTTTTACAAGGCGGTATCTTAAACGTCAACACAATTACCCAAGGCGATAAGGTAACCGATACTTTCGCGTTAAAATCAGGATTAGGCGGTGCTTCTAACACATATAGTAATTTAACTGTAGGAGGTGCCACTAATAGATTAGGTATAAGACCTATGCCAGGTATTACTAATGTTTCTATACAATCTAAAGGTGCTTACGGTTCACTTCAAGAAGCAACTGTATCTTTTATATGTTGGGATATCAAACAATTAGAAGAACTAGAACTACTTTATATGCGCCCAGGATATACTGTATTGTTTGAAATGGGGTGGGATTATGCTAAAGCAAATGGTGTATTACCTCAATATAATATATTAACTCCTACAAAAATACCTTTAGTATTAAATGATGGTTTTAAAGAAATATATGAATTAATAGAGCAAAGTAAAGGAAATTATAATGCTTTATTAGGATATGTAAAAAACTACAACTGGTCAGCTCGTGATGATGGTGGATACGATTGTACTACATCTATTATATCTTTAGGAGAAATATTAGAATCATTAAAATGTAACTGGGTTCCTATTAATACTAAAGCATTTGACAGAGGTAATAGAGGGTTATTACAATTAAATACTGTTCCTGATGATCAAATTCCTGAAGCATATAAACAAGGCATCATTCCAGGTTTATTAAGAGAATTATTTAATTATATATTTCCTCAATTTGGTTCTAATTTTGTAGTAAAAGATGGTAGTAATTCCTACGATATTTATAGAAAACAAGTAGGTCAAGGTAGAACTGCTGATATTAATGGTTTAAATAGACCTTTAGGAAAAGGTTCTAAATATGAAATTTACATAACATTACAAAGTTTATGTGATCTAATAAATAAACATGTATTGTTAAAGGACGAAGAAAATAACCCATTGGTTCAAATTACTACTAACGAGCAAACTCCTAATGGTTTAATAACTAACGAACCTCTAAAATGTATTGCTAGTCCTTTATCTTTATCTACAAATTTAGGAGTATGTTATATTGAAAATCCTAACTGGGAAAGTTTAGAAATACAAACTCCTACTGAGACTACACCTGAAACAACAAATCTTACTAAAGCCGCAGCTGCTGATGTTAAAGTAGCAGTAGATGCTGGTTTTTTTGGGTATTATAATTCATTTAGTTCAAACTATTATCCTGATAATATATTTAAAAGATTTGGGGGTACTAAAATATTTAAAACAATACAGGAAGTACCTGGACTTCTCAATGATGAAACATTTTATAATTATTCAGGGGATTTAAGATCTGATTTAAAAACATTAGCTGATGATTTATTACTTTCTATTAAAACTATAAATATAAAAGAAAAAATAGTAACCATTAATAATGTTGATACAAATGAAACTTTTAATAATAAATTTTTTGTATATGAATTAGTATTTGAAGGGGGAAGAAAATTTGAAATTTCTGGTACTTCTTTAAATTCAATAAACTTTATTGATATTTTTGGAGCTGGAAGTGCTGAAAGAGTATATAAGGATTTATTTGTTTACGACTATAATGAAAATGGATGGGCTGGATATGATACTAGTATTCTTGGTTTAAGAAATGAAGATCCTTTTGAAGATGGTGATTTTTACACTAAAGAATTTTTAGTTTCTAATCCACAAACGTGGGATAAACCAAAAGTAGTAAACGAAATTAAAAAAGCACTTTCTGCTGTTCTTCTAAATGATACTTTACAAAAAATTTTAGAAAGTCAATTATCTCAAATAGCCCAACAAGTAGCAGAAGCAGCTACACAAGCTGGAGAAAGAGAAGCTACTAAAAAATTCTTAGTACCTGTAACAGGAAATAGTCAAAGACAATTAGGAAATATAGGAAATATATATCTTAATTTAGATTATTTATATGATAAATCTATATCTAGAAATTTAGCATCTAATGATACACAAACTAAAAATGTTATTTCTATTAGAGATTTTTTACAAGATGTGTTAAGAGATGTTCAAAATAGTATAGGTAATCTAAATACATTCGATATACAAGTAGATGATAGAAATTCTATAGGAAGAATAATAGACATTAGTTCAACCCAAAATCCATCAAGTGTAAAAGATCCATTATTTGAATTACAAATTCACAATTTAAACTCTTGTGTAAGAACATACAATTTTCAATCCAAAATATTCCCAGAAATGGGTTCAATCATAGCTATTAGTGCTCAAGACCCAGAAGGTATAGGAACTTTAGGATATGATAATGCAACTTTAGTAGCATGGAATGAAGGTATTCGTGATAGATTAATTCCTAAAAGATTAACTACGTCTGATGATTTATTAGATGAAGAAAATCGTGCTGTTACCTATCTTTTACCATTTTTAACCCAAATATGGAAATATTTTAATGTTATATCCGGTAAATCTTCTAAAGATGATATAACATTAGCTTATGGGGGTTTAAATTTTGCATTTAGAGACTTTTTAGCTCATTTAGATAGAACAAATGGTGGTAATAATATTTATAAAACAATTATACCAACTGAATTAACTGTTACTTTAGATGGTATTGGGGGTATTATAATAGGAAATTTATTTAGAATAAATGATGATATAGTACCTAAAGGGTATAAAGGAGTATTAGGAAGAAAATTAGCATATATTGTTACTAAATTAGGACACAACATATCTGATAATGATTGGACTACCGAATTAAGCGCTTACCCAATAGTATTTGAACAATCTACAGGAACTGAAATTTATAAACAATGGAACAATGACCAATACCCAGGAACTAGAATAAGTGTTGGTGGAACTAATGTTGGTATTATTCCTGGTTCTGGTTTTATTGAAGGTTCTTATTCAACCGCAAACGATAATAATCCTTTTAATATAGTAGCAAATAATAGTACTTTAGAATATAGAGGAGTAGTAGGATATAAAATAGCATCTAATTCAGGGTTACCATTTTTAGTATTTGATACTGAGGCAAATGGAGTAAGAGCAGGTGTATTAAACTTGTCTAATTATTTTACTATTAGAAAATTAAATACAGTAAAAGATATTATAAACACATATGCCCCTCCAGGATCTGCTGGACAAACAACTGAAGCAACTAATAATTATATTAAATTTGTTACTAATTATTTAAAAACAAACTGGAATGGTAATACTACATCTACTACAATTTTAACATTTAAAGGAAATTCAGAAACTAACAGTAATAATATTAAAATGTTTAAAACTTTAGTAAAAGGAATTATTAAACAAGAAGGAAGACTCACCCCAGCTTTATCATCTGCTATAGATAATTTTGATACAAAAAATCTTTAATAATGAGACCAATACCAAAAAGCAGAATCCAAGAAAATTTATATACTAATGGAACCGGTCTAGGAAAAAACATAAGATTACGTTTTCCTGATACTAAAAAACCATATATCGGATTTTACACAGTAATAAATGGAAACAAATATTATAGTGGTAAGATGTATGATGAAAATTCAATACTTTTAGAACAATATAGAATACCTATAAACCCTAGTACTATAGCTTCTGCAGGTTCTATTCCTTTAAACTCATTAACATCTAATATAAGAAGTGGTGGTACTAGATATTTTTATAAAGATCTAACTTCACCTGACAATTCAATTAAAGAAATTGATAAAAAAGCATATGATCAATTATCTGGTAAAATAAGTAACTCTTATCAAATCTTATCCTACAACAGCACTACTCAATCATTACCAGAGGTAAATAAACAAATGCCAGGATTGGCTGCTTTCTTGGGTGCCTAAAATACTATTCGTATATTTAGAATAATAAATAAATAAGGTTATGTTTTTTATACTTGAAAAAGAAGATCAATTACCCCACTTACCGCACTTTGATAAATGTTTTATTCATATTATAACGAATAACGACAATTATCATCCTGCTATTGCTGATGTATCTTTGATTTATGTCAAACCATTTGATGATAAAGGATACATATTCTGTGTAAACCACACTGAGTCATTAGGCTTAAAATGGCAATCTCTAAAAAAATTACTTTCCGAAAAAGAATTATATGTATTAGATGCAAAACACACTAAATATTTCCTTACAGGAAATATAAATGATGTAACATTTAACTATATAGAAAAACATGGTTGTAAACCTGATTTATCGTCTTGTTTACCTTTAATTAATTCTAATTTTTATACTAAATATGGTGAATTAAAAAATGTAAATACATTAATTCCTATCTCTAAACATTATGAATATTGTGAAAATTTATATAATTCTTTACAAAATTACATGATTAAAAACACTGAATATCTTCACAAACTTACTACAGTATTTTTTAAAATAGAAAAAGAAGGTATTAAATTAGATAAAGCATGTTTTCTTAAATATCACCAAAACCATCCTACTCCTCAATTTTCAATTAGCAAGGGAAAAGTTTATACTCAATATAACTTATACACATTAACTGGTCGCCCGTCTAATTCATTTAATAATGTAAACTATGCAGCTTTAAATAAAGAAAATGGTGAAAGAACTTGTTATATTCCTAATAATGATTTATATTTAGAATTTGATTTTAATGGTTATCATCCACGTCTATTAGGTACTTTAACAGGATATGAATTTAACAAAGAAACAAATGTTTATACTCAAATAGCCAGTATATTAGAAACTGAAGATATACCTAAAGTTAAAGAAACTACTTTTCAGAATTTATATGGTGGTATTAGATATGAACTACAAAGTAAACCATTTTTTAAAAATGTGCATATGTTTACTGAGAATTTATGGGATGAAATTCAATATGGAGGGTCAATAACAACACCATCCGGAAAAATATTTCGCTTAAAAGATATTGATAATCCTAACCCTCAAAAAGTATTAAATTATTTTATACAAAATTTTGAAACATCACAAAATGTTGAACAAATATTTGATTTATATAATGATTTTCGTTTATTAAAATCAAGAATTGTGCTTTATACTTATGATGCTATATTAATAGATGCGGTACAAGATGAAATAAACCAAATAAATGAAATTATAAATAGATTAAAATACCCAAGTAAAGTAAAAATAGGAACTAACTATAACGAATTAACATAAGATACCCAATGGTTATGACAAAAAATCCAATATTTATCACCAGTTATGAATTTAATGATATCATTATAAATGACATGGTAGGAAATAAACTTTTTTGCACATTTGTTGCACTCTCTAAATTAGACGAAACTTTAAATATACTTACAAATAAATATTCTATATTGTATGACAAAATATTTGTATTGGAATCAATCGATACAGATGAATTAATCTTAACATATAATATAGACGTGGTAAATACTAATTCTAAAAACGCTTTACCTAATACTATTTTACTTCATAGAAAAAAAGAATCTAACACATTGTATACTATTAATGCCCTTAATGCTCTTATAAAAGAATTAAACGGAGGTGTATTAGATACAAATTACAAAGTTAAATGGGAAGATCATCGTAATGTTATATTACTTACCCAAGAAGGAGGACTAAGAAAAGTTCACACTAAGATTCACAATATTGTTAAAGTATAGTTTGGATACCCCAAACATCTTTATTATATTTACCCAAAACAAGTTATAAACAAAATTTAAAAACGTTATGGATTTATCTTTAATCAAGCAGACGTTGGCCACCTTTAACAACAAAGGCCAGTCTAAGGAAAAAACTGATTACACAAAAATTTTCTGGAAACCAAAAGTAGGAAAACATCAGGTTCGTATTGTTCCTTCTAAGTTTAACAAGTCTACACCTTTCCGTGAAATTTATTTTCACTATGGGTATACTAAAGGACCTATTTTAGCATTAACCAATTGGGGTGAAGCTGATCCTATTGCAGAAGCAGCACAAAAACTTCGCAAATCAGACAACCCAGACCACTGGCAAATGGCTAAAAAAATTACTCCTAAAATGAGAGTATTTGCACCAGTTATCGTTCGTGGTGAAGAAGACATGGGTGTTCGTTTATGGGAATTTGGTAAAGAAATTTACACCCAATTAATGAATATTGCTATGAATGAAGATTACGGTGATTATACTGACATTCAGGATGGTCGTGACTTTATTGTAGAAGGTACTGATGATACAGTAGCTGGTCGTAAAGTAGTAAAATGTATTCTTACACCAAGAGTAAAAACTACACCAATTACAGATGACGCTACTGCATTAAAAACTTATTTAGAAGAACAGCCTGATATCTTTGCTATCAATAAGAAACATACTTATGAAAGCTTAAAAGAAATCTTTGAAAAATGGGCTAATCCTGAAGAAGAAGATGACAACGCTCCTATTGCTACTGCTTCTGATGATGAAGAAACAGAAACACCAAGTAAAGGAGATTTACCTTGGGAGAAAGAAGAAAAACAATCTCCTTACACATTACAAACAAAACAACCAAAAGCAGACAAATTCGAAGATTTATTTAACGAAGAATAATTATGGCTAAAAGGAACAATATAAATGACGCAGCATCTACTGCTATAAAAAGTTCTTCTGGAAAATCCTTCGATTTAGATAATTTTAAAAAGTCTAAAAACCTATCAGAATCATCAAAGTTTAAAAAACAAAGATGGATCCCTTTCTCACCAGCTGTAGCTGACGCACTCTCTATCCAGGGAGTGCCGATGGGACAGGTAACTATTGCTAGAGGAGGATCAGATACTGGAAAAACTACATTAATGATTGAAGCAGCAGTGTCTGCTCAACAACTTGGAGTATTACCTGTGTTTATTATTACTGAGATGAAATGGGATTTCGCTCATGCTAAAAAGATGGGATTAGAAGTAGAAGTAGTATCTAATGCTGAAACTGGAGAAGAGGTTGATTATAAAGGATTTTTCTTATATGTTGACAGATCTTCATTAAACACAATCGAAGATGTATCTGCTTTTATAGCTGACATTTTAGATGAACAGAAAAAAGGCAAATTACCTTATGATTTACTATTCCTTTGGGACTCAGTAGGGTCAATACCTTGCGATATGAGTGTTAAACAAGGAAATAACAATCCTATGTGGAATGCAGGTGCTATGGCTACTCAATTTGGTAATTTTATTAACCAACAGTTTCCATTATCACGTAAAGAAAAATACCCTTACACAAATACATTCTTTGTAATTAACAAAACAGGAGTACAACCAGCATTAACACCAATGTCACAACCTAGAATGACAAATAAAGGTGGAAATGCAATGTATTGGGATGCTGCTATCGTAATTACATTTGGGAATGTTACAAATAGTGGTACTTCTAAAATTAATGTACAGCATAAAGGTAAAAAAGTTGAATTCGCTAAACGTACTAAAATAGCAATTGATAAAATTCATGCTGATTGTGGTATAGCAACTGCTTCAACTGTAATCGTAACACCACATGGGTTTATCCCAGACACACCAGAAGCTGTAAAAGAGTATAAAAAAATATATGCTCATGAATGGTTTGAAGAAGTAACAGATATAGATAGTCTACAAATTACCGAAGACACCAGTGAATGGAATGAAAGTCAAAATATATCACCAATGTTAGAAATTGAAGAATAATGTTTGATAAAAAATTTCTTCTTCAAGTACTAGATTCAATAGTAGAAGATAAACCTACTAAAAATAGTCGTATTCTTGTTATAGATTCTATGAATACTTTCATAAGAAATTTCTCATCAGTTAATACACTTAACCCAGCGGGCCACCACATAGGTGGTCTCGTAGGTTATTTACGAAGTGTCGGATACGCTATAAAAACATTCCGTCCTACTAGGGTAATATTAGTGTTTGATGGGCATGGAAGTACAGTCAATAAAAAAAATCTATATCCTGAATACAAAGGTAATAGAAATATATCTCGTATTACAAATTGGGATATATTTGATGACAAAAGTGAAGAAAGCGAAGCAATGAGTAATCAAATGACTCGCCTTATTCAATATTTAAAACAACTTCCCGTATCTTTAGTATCAATAGACAAAATTGAAGCTGATGATAGTATAGGTCTTATAGCAAACCATTATGCTGCTGAAGAAGATTGTAAAACAGTAACAATAATGTCGGCTGATAAAGATTTTTATCAATTAATTAGCGACAAAATTCAAGTTTATTCACCAATTAAGAAAAAAGTATATAAAGTTAATGATGTTCTTGAAGAATTTAATGTACACCCTAACAATTTCTTAATTTATAAAGCATTACTAGGTGATAACTCAGATAATCTTCCAGGAGTTAGAGGATTAGGTCCTAAAAAAATAATTAAGTTATTTCCTTTAAATGAACAACAAGAATACAAATTAGAAGATATTTACAAGATAAGCGCAGATAACGCAAAGAAAAGTCCAATGTACGCGAGTATATTAGAAACGAAAAATCAATTAAATATCAACTATCAATTAATGAATATACGCGAACCTAATATATCAGATGATAGCAAAGAAGATATAATTAATTTATTAAATGAAGAGATTACTTCATTAAATGTTGGTGGATTTATGGTGTTATATGAGTCAGATGGACTAGTAAATTCTATACCAAATACTCACGGATGGTTATCAGAAAATTTTGGCTCTCTCATATTAAGATAGTATATTTACAAAAATAGGTTATTAACAATTAAATAGGTTATATATTGACAACTTTATCAAAACTGTCCCAATACGGACCCGCATTTCAAATCAAAGTAATAGGCGCTCTATTAACAGATAGAAATTTCTTAATTACTATATCCGATGCTTTAACTGAAGATTATTTTGAAAATACTTCACATCAATGGATTATTAAGGAAGTTTTAAGTTATTTTCATAAATACCACACTGTGCCTTCAATGGAAGCACTAAAGGTAGAAATACAAAAAATTGAAAATGACGTACTTAAAATAGCAGTTAAAGAACAATTAGTACAAGCGTATCGAGATTCAGAACAGACAGATGCTCAATACATTAAGGATGAATTTTTAGGGTTTTGCCGAAACCAGCAAATGAAAAAAGCTATTATTGCTTCTACAAATTTATTAAGTATTAATGACTTTGACTCAATTAGACAATTAATTCTTAATGCACTTAAAGTAGGTGAAATAAGATCTATTGGTCATGAGTATGAAAAAGATGTTGAAACTAGATATCGTGATGATAATAGATCACCAATTCCATTTCCTTGGGAGGTTATGAATAATATTACACAAGGTGGTTACGGTAAAGGTGAATTAGTCATTATATTTGGTAATCCTGGTGGTGGGAAATCATGGGCTATTATTGATATGGCAACACATGCTGCTAAATTAGGATTTAATATATTATATTATACTCTTGAATTAAGTGAAACTTATGTAGCAAGACGTATGGATGCTAATTTATTAAGTATTCCTGTAGATAAAATTACAATGCATCGTGAAGAAATTGAGCAAATGGCTCAAGAAATACCAGGTAAAATTAAAATTAAAGAATTTCCTGCAGGTAAAACTACATTAGATAATATTGAACAACATATTGAACAATTAAAAATGCAATATGAATTTGTACCTGATGTAATTTATATTGATTATATTGACCTACTTAAAAATTCATCACGAGATAGATTAGAAGGCACAGAAGATATCTATACTAGCATTCGAGGATTAGCAACAGAATTAGGTATTCCTATTGTAACACCATCACAAGCAAACAGAACAGGTGCTAAAAGTGATATTATTGAAGGAGACAATATAGCAGGTTCATATTCTAAATTAATGATTGGAGATATTGTTTTATCATTGGCCAGAAATAGAAAGGATAAATTAGAAAATACAGGACGTTGGCATGTTATGAAGAATAGATTAGGAGGAGATGGTATGACATTCGCTTCAACCATCGATACTTCCATGGGTAAAATTGAAATATTCGAAGATTTCCTAGAAATCGATACATCTAGCACAGACAAAAAGCCAGGCGATTATAACGCAGTAGATAGAGAAGAAAAAGACTTTTTAAGAAATTTTATCTTAAATAGTGATCAACCTTTATTTTAATGTATTTATAACCCCGTTTTAAAATTTAAAAAAATTAAAAAATTTATGTTAACAGAACCAAGACATTTTTACAAGCCATTCGAATATCAAGAAGCATTCGATTTTTACTTAGACCAACAACGTTCACACTGGCTAGCAGATGAAGTGCCTCTAGCATCCGATCTAAATGATTGGAAACAAAAACTTACAGAATCTGAAAAAAACTTAATTGGTAATATTTTAAAATCATTTGCACAAACTGAAGTGCATGTAAATGATTACTGGTCTTCTAAAGTTTCACAATGGTTTCCTAAACCTGAAATTGTAGCTATGACTTCTACTTTTGGTTCATTTGAAGCAATTCATGCTCAAGCATATGCTCGTTTAAAT
>Ga0181356_1000453_pt1 | contig 17717 bp, 24 predicted proteins | sample Fa13VDMM110SN_FD_130104 | JGI IMG/M metagenome (GOLD analysis project Ga0181356, IMG submission 130104) | Freshwater viral communities from Lake Michigan, USA - Fa13.VD.MM110.S.N | ecosystem: Environmental > Aquatic > Freshwater > Lake | place: USA: Michigan | collected 2013-09-24 | reverse complement strand
TGTAATCATCATTCAACAACCGAACTCTTAAATATGTCAGTTCACGATTTGCTATTTGACTGAAAAACGGGGTAGCATTGAAGTATTGCAAAATCTTTGTGGGCGTACACGTGATGGGAATACGTGCGAGTGTTGCACCGTTACTACCACTATTGTCTTTGTTCGCCGTCTGCACATTTTCCAACTGGATTACTATACCTAATGTGCTGGTGAGATTTACCACTTTTGTATTTGTGAATGGACTCGTGGTTAAACCATTTGCGACGAATCCCAGATTCTTACCCATCGTGGTCGAGTTAATCGTAAAAGAACCTGCTGTCGCTGTGGTGGTTATCAGGTTGGTAGTTGAACTATATGTGAATGTAACACCGAACGTGGTGAAAAAAGCGTTTAACAATGTTATCACTGATGCAATGACGTAATTGCCTGCGGGTAGAGTAAAAGTGTTACCATTAATCGTAAGGCTATTATTCTTTGCATTAACCATATTGATAGACACGGGTATACTTGCCTGCTCTAATCCAATCACAAAATGACTCGTATCTGCATTACCTAATAAGATGGGCGAAAAGTAAAAGTTAATGTCAGTGTTAATTGTTGAAGAATTTAATACTAAATTCTGTCCTTGTGTTGATAGGAATATTTTGGCGCTACTATGTGTCAATGGATTACTCATTTACATATAGTTATATTTTTATTAATACATCTTGCGAATAAACTGTCTGGGCAGTTTCGGTTCTACCGGCACAGGAACTGGTTCAGGAAATAATTTGGGTTCAGGAACTGGTTCTGTTGCAGGTGCGGGCGGACGCTTTTTATTCTTGATGATAATAACGGGTGCGTCGTCTTCGTCGCTATCGCTCGCATCTTGGAACTGTATCACGGTGGGTTTCCTCTTCTTCTTGGGTTTGGGAACTTCTGGGACAATTATTTGTTTCTTGGTCTTTGGTATTTCCTGTTCTGCTTCTTCCTGCTGTTCTCGCTGTCTAACTGCTGCACGCACCTCGCGTGCTTTTGCCAGTGAGTCTAATTGACGTTGTGTCGCGACACGCTTGGGTTTCTCGATTGCACTTGCTGCTGCTGCGGTTCCTTCCGTTATTTCAAACAACGTCTGTTCGTCGTTATCTGTATCCATGTTATATAATACATACAGATATTAATTTCCCCCAATTTTATCCAATACAAATTGCTAAACAACTATTCAGGTCGGGTTTTAGTTTGTCCATATAATACTGCTCGCGTGTACGCCGTTCATTAGCATCTTCCGTCTCAATGACTTCCAACGCTTCCATTTCCCATTCCTTGAATCCGCCACTACCCAGTATGCACTTATATACCTTGCGGTTAGGTGCTTCATGCGACTTCTGCACGTGTTTACCTAAACGTTGCTTCAATGTCTTGGTTGTGCTACCCACGTAGAATGAGTCGCAACTTTTGCTAAATAATCGGTAAATGATTGCCATTCCTTTTATCTTATCCAGAGATAAGATTTTCTGGCGGTGTCATAACAAACAGTTTTAAATCGTCCAATACGTCCAATAGTTCTTTACGTGCAAAATCGCCGATGTGTTCGTAATAGTGGATTTGGTCACATAAAAATGTTCTCTGTGCTTCTGGTAGGAAATGCGTATGCTGCACTACCTTTATGAACACACGCTTAAATTCATCTGGCATGGAAGTAGAAAAAAAGGCGCGACTTAACCTTGCTGTTTTTTCTTCTTTTTCTTCGTTCATTTTTATATATGGATATTTTTATTTACCGAATAGTTCGGCGAGTTTTTTTGTTTGCCATTCTTCAATCGCTTTCATTCTTCCTTCCGTAAATGCTTTGGCACATGGTGTGCACATGCATACGTCCATTTCTTCATCGACGAATTCGCAGTGATTGTTTGGAACTGTCTCGCCACATTCACTGCATTCCATATAACCTTCCTTCAAACACTCGTCACACACCTCGCATCTGTATCCTTCCACTCCACATACTTGTTCCGTTTGACTCATTATTGCTTGCTTTTGCTTGTTTAGATGCTATAAATTGTTGTCAATAAAATAGTTCAATTTTTTACGGGTTGCGTAACTTTTTTATTTGTTTTTGTTACGTTTATTCTTCATCGCTTGATTGCTCCATTTCACGTTCAAACTCTTCCTGTTCATCTTCGCTCGTTTGTATTTTTGCACGGCACATTGGGCAATTTATAACACATTTCTTTTCAGGCAAATGACTGATGCATTTACCACAAATGGTATGTCCGCACTTTGAGAAATGAGTTTGTGTTGGTTCATAACACACACAACAATCTCCTGTTGTCTTCGTTGATTTACACGCACCCATCGTCGATAATTTTAACATCGCTTTCAACGGCAGTGCTTCAACGGGATTTACTTCAAATTTTCCGCAGAACACATTGTAGCGAATAGTATGCAGAACACAAAATAGTTTTGTAATTGCGTATCTAATCTCTCGCTTGGTAAAACGAATGTCTGGTCTTTTACCATTAGTCCATGGATAACTGACTAACTCAATTGATGAACTATATGGATTATGGTAGTGACTGATTGCATACTCGTAATTGATGGGTTTCACCATAAGGTCAATATAGGTGGGTTGGATACGTAAATCTCTCTCCGCCAGTTTCACTCCGTCAATACTTTCAATAGGAATAGTTAAATGAGTTATGTTTTTCTTTTCATCAGTTTGATTCACAACCTTTATATACTTCTTAAAAACCCACTCGGTCAATTGGTTAATCTCTTCCGTGTTACTCATTATTACTTGCTTGTTATTGCTTTGTTTTGATGCTATATATTGTTCTCAAAAAAGAGAATCAATTTTCTACGTTTTGCGTAACTAAACATGTTGCGTTTTTCGATCATTTTTATAGGTTTTTTGTTACTGATATATTAGAATCAATTTTTTACAAATGTAACTTCAACTTTTATTTGCGCTTATGCCCATTTTCGCATTTATGAACACAATGGTTAATATCCAAATGTTCAATCATTAAGTGTGGTTCTAATGCTGTGTTACATTTACGGCATGTAAAACCAGTAACCATAGTTACGCTGATATCACATTTCTTTCTTAAAAATTTAATTCTTTTTGAGGCAACATTGTCACATACATAATTCATATACTCGCTGTCATATATTCCACCAATAGCAACATTACGGAATGAAATTGCGTGTAACATTGCTTGTTTCTCTTCGTATTCGGTTAGACTGAATACGTCTTTGAGTTCTCCATTCACACTACGAACCATCTTACCATCTTTTAAGAAATTAAGATAGAATTTACAGTTGCATTTGCATTTGCACGTTTCTGGGCATATTCCCAAATACGATTTTACGAAACGTACTTCTCCACGTGAGAGTGTTGCATATATTCTCGCGTGTGCTTCATCTTCTATTACATAGAACGGCTGCTTGCTATGATTGTCTTCTGTTTGCTGCATTTTGCTTTGTTTTGATGCTATAAATATGTGCCTGAAACTAAATTCAATTTTCTACGTTTTGCAATAAACTTAACAAACGTTTGATTAAGTCTGGTGGAATCTTACTCCTTTCCTTCGCATTTGTAGCAAACGTTTTGAAGTATTTTTTGTAACGTCCGTCGCTATTACGTAACCGTATCTCATAAGTGTCCTCGCTCATCACCGGGCACTTTTCTGCCTCCCATAATGGGACACTCGCCCATATGTGTGTCGCTTTTGGGAATCCCCAGTTATTATAATTCGCGTAATATACCAATGTGTTATAACCGTTAACGTCTTTTATAAACTCCTTTAACGGCGGAAAATGAATCAATAAACCTCTTGGATTTTCGATAAACCATTTTGCTTTGAAATATTTTATGATTTCAATAACACGTAAAATCATGTTGTTACCGATTGTTGCTTTTTCTTGTCTCTCATTGTTCCTCCCATATATCTCGGTTTTTAATCGGTATTTACCACCTGATGCGAGTGACCACGTTGTGCAATCGGGTGACGCCCATATCACATCGAAGTAATCCGGTGGATATTGTTTGTAATCCCACGTTAGAATATTATCGGTGTGAGTTGCGTTGAATTGTGCATCGTAATCCAAACTAATCACCTCATAGTCTGCTTCCTCAAAAACGCGACCAACTGACTTCGTCCCACAAAATAGTTCCAATAAGCGTTTCACCATTATAGTGTTACCGTAGCTATTAATTTGCGCGTTTCGCCTAAACTATCACTATCCAATAATAACCGTATGATAAGTCGTCCTCGTAATGAACCCGCCGCATTATGCATATCGGTGGTAAATGTTCCATGTATTCCGTCATCGACTCACCGTACGTCATCGCCTCGCCATCAGTATAGAAATACCGCGTCCAACTTTCGCCGCCAAACTCAAAATGATACAGCGGCATATACATAGGATTCCTACTTTTATCCTCCGTTTCCTTCTTAATATAAGTAACATGTTAGTAATATTACTACAATGTTAGGTTTTCATGCAATACCTAAAAATACCTAAATACCTAAAATACCTAAACTTCCCTAAACCTTTTATAAGAATTTAAAAAATGATATATAGTTTAGGGAAGTTTAGGTATTTTAGGTATTTAGATATGGTGGGTCAGTACACACCCCACTAATTCTCATCGTCGGTTGCTTCGTCGGTTGTTTCATCGGTTGCTTCGTCGGTTCCCACCTTTTTATCCACCTCCACTTCCTTCAATTTAATACCACTCCACCAACCTTTAATCTTGTTAAGTTGCAGTTGACTATCATACTTCACACTTTTAAGTCTCATGCTAACCAGGACGTCCTTAAACGCCTTCACGTTCAAACGCAATATCGATAACTGATAATCCATATCAACCCGACTCATCATTGCACTCGCGTCCCGACAATCAAACATATCATCAATGCGTTGTGGTATAACACTGTTATCAGCACAAACGTCTTCCACAGCATCATTCCACTCTGCCGGGTATGGTTTCAACACGCCTTCCACTGCAAACTTTTGAGAATATGAATATAATAAGTCCATCAATGCATACTTGTATTGTGTCAGCAAAAGCGTGCCAAACGACGTGTTCTTTTTAAACCGGCAATTAACTGGGTCGTCTTCAATCCCATCAACAAACTCGCTATCCAACTGAACCATGCGTAAACGGCGCTTCACACCATTATCCGCCTTAAAATTCATGGTATTATTGGACACGAAGAACAGTTTGAATGATATAGGCATTGTGCTCATACCACCATACATAACCTTGTAACGAACCGGCGTTCCTTCTGCTAAATTCTTAATTTCCTTATCATCTTGTTTCTTGCTGGACACCTCATTCAACCACGCAATTCGTGTACCGCGCCACATAGCAACCTCTTTATGACGACTACCATAATCAGTCTCAAACAGGTCACTTTCTAATTTGGTAACATAATTCGGTATAATCTGCGTCAATGCATCGAATATCACACTCTTACCATTGCTCGCAGTCTGTCCGCGTAGATACCAAAATTGCTGGATTTTCATACTATCTCCCGTCATTGCATAACCCAGAAATGATAAGTAGTATTCTAAATGTGCGACGTTGTTATTGCATATTTTCAACAACTCACTACGAATGTGTGCGACGTCTTTATCAGCAGATTTCACGTAGTTATATGGAATAGTCTTTGTTAGGTAGTCACTCGCATTTAGTCCTTCTCTAAACTTCAAAGTGCGTAAATCTAATATTCCATTTAAATACGCAACCTGATATGTAGCAGTATCTAACTGTAAGTCAAACTGTCCATCATACAATACGTCCGTTAAAACGTTAATAATCTGCGATGAGAATGCACCTTTACCCACTTCCTTATAATGTTTTGTATATCTGGCAATGATACCTTCCAAACGTTTCTTCTCGTCTTCATCTTTGCTTTTTTCTTGTAGTTTGTTCATCAGTCCACGACTTTCGCTAATGCGGTCTTGTATGTGCGTAATAATGATCGAATGAGGTTTTGACACTATACGCCATAAACCAATATTACTGTCAAACATATACCAGTGGTTATTGCAAAATACCAACTCGTTCTGCAATTGCGGCGCAATAAACTTACCAGTATCATTCTCACCATTATCTAATATGTCCAATGAGATATATGCATTATACTTAATTAACCATTGGTCATAAGCACCATCTTTATTTATTTTCTTTGCAATAGTTTGTAGTCCACGTAAATGATTCTTTTTATCAACATTAATCTTGTCCCATAATTCACGCGTGTCTTGTTGCATAATTTCCGTATATTTATCACCTGCCAGTTTTTGCCAATCAATAAGGTCTTGCACTTTATAATTGTTTGTTTTCAATATCTTGGCAATGCGATGGTAGTTTTGCCAATCTACTACCCATTCTCTACCATTAACATCATTTTTAATAACGTCATGCAATAACTCAATCCACTTGTCGGTTTTATTAGTGCGTGTAGTTACAATTGTATTGGTTATGTTTGTATTTTTCTTTTGTGTTGTCGCCAATGCTAACGGCGCAAATTGGAACTCCGTGCGGTTATCGGTATTTCTAACGCATAGTTCCATGAATGTTTCTTTGGTCATAGTTGTAGGATAATCGATTCTGCACGATTCACCATCGCTCGGGTCATAATGGCAGTCATAAGCGTGCGTTAATTTATAAGGTCTTCCTTCGGGCTTTCTGCAACCAAACAATACAATACCATTGGCACCACTACTTAATGCCTTATCAAATACATCATCAATGGAATTCTGCAATGGTAGGCGTGCAATCAACTCTGCACTATCAGCAATAACTAACTCACGTAGTTTTTCCTGAACCATACGTGGACTGTTAATGGTAATAATAATGTGAATACCATCTTTTGTTTGATTTCCTTCTTTTGTCACTTCTCGAACGTATTCCTTTTCCATGACGAACATTTTAAATGACTCATCAGTCACCTTCGCAATCTTTTTTATATTATTTAAGTATATGTCCAATAGGTCATCAATCCACGCCTTATTGTGCATACGCTTGTTACAGTCAATGGCATATTTAAAATCTAAATCAATGAGAATCGCACCAGTCTCGTGTTGTCGTTCTACCAGATGTTCCTCACGTCCACCCATGACACATTGTTTGTATACTACATCTAACACCTTTTGCTGCTCATCATCTGGAATAGAGTATGTCCCACCTGTCATACTCGTGTGAGTAACCACCGAATTGCTGCCTTTTACCACCGTGTACTTGTTTAAGAAGTTTGCCAATGCCATTTCCTTATATTCAGTATAGAGATTAATTGTCTATATTATTTGTTAATTACATTATTTCAATTTTCTACAATAATGTAATATTCCTAAATAGAAACTCCTAAATAAGAATGCCTAAAAATGTCTTGGCAATCTTCTTCCATGCGTCGCATCGGCGTCGCGCTATTAGATTAAGTTCTCTGTTCCGGTCTGCATTCTGCTGACGCCATTTATAGATGTGTGCTTTGTTTTGTTGATAGGTAGGTGAAGGCATTTCTTATATACTATACACACATTTATTTATGTCAGTATTCTCATCTATTTTATCTGTCAGTATATTTCCTGCTAAATCCATCACGCACTTTTGTGCGAGTAATGATTGTCTAAATGCGTCCGCTTTCTCGTTGAGTTTGATTAGGTCCTGTTGTTGCTTCTTGGTTTTCTGTTGTTGTAAGTTGAGTTTCTTCTTCGGTGGCATATATATTACTGTGACATAATCTTTGACAGTGCCAGAACCAACCCATCTATTTGTTTCTGCATCGCTTCCATCTGCGTCTGTTGTGCAACTATTTGTGCTTGCTGTGTTTCAACCTTCTTATTGAGTTCAATTACTGCACCCATAAAAAGATTACTGAACTCGGCATTCACACGAATTGGTTGCACGTATCCGTCTTCGGTCATATCTGTATCTTCGCCAATAGTTAAATTCGGGAACTCGGGAAACTCGGCTTTAATTTCTTGTGCTATGTAACCATAATGTAGAATGCCGTCATCTTTGAATAATCCATTCTCAATATAGTTGTATTCAATCATAGACAACTTACATAACCTATCCAATATCGGTCGGGCTTCTACCACATTCTTCTTGATACGAATGTCGCTGATACTATAATTTCCAATATTCGTAGTATCAATCCAACACGTGAGATTTGGAAAAGTCCACGAATTATTAAACACACTTGTTCCAAAAGAACCACTCGCACCAGTCCGTGTAAAATACCCACCCGTCACTTGTAGCCCGCTCGTTGTTATTTGTCCGTATGTAGTAGAATTTATTCTCATTCTTATTGTGTATCCACTTGGTGCGTCCATACGAAAAGCAGATGTTCCCGTGTCTTGCTTTATAGAACATATATTCGTATTACCAAAATTTATAGTTAAATTATTTTGTAGCAATCCCAAAGCGGTATTGGAAAGTCGCATATAATTCGCTGAACCAATTTGGAACGTATGGAACCACGATGTAGGAACGATATATTGAAATGCTGTTCCAGTTGCATCTTGTTGAATAGTAACGGCATTTGTTAAACCTAATTTTATAGCATAGTTGTTATTTGTATAAGACATTGATGATAAGGTCATCGTTCCTATTATACTCGCACCCGTGAAAAACTGAAAATTACCAGTTCCCATTAATGATTGCATTATCATATTACCCGACGGGTCAATTCTTATGCCATCATTAAAAGCGTCCAGATATAGCCAGTTATTATTTAATATGAATACATTGTTGTCGCTACGTAAGCCGAATGCACTATCGCCTATATTTAAAACCGATGTCCCATTTACCATAAACTTGTGTTTGTAACCAGTTGCTACCTCATAATCCAGTGTTGATGTAGTTGTATCTTTTCGTAGATATGCTATGTTGGTAAATCCTTCGTCCCAAATTAATTTTTTGCCGTCACGCAAACTGATTGCTTCATACACAATCATACCGCCACTCGCTACTTCCATAATATCATTACCTGCCACTTGGTATTTGAGTGTGTGTGCAGCGGGCATTTGATACAAAAACCAGTCAAAGCTCGTGTATTCACGCATAATAGTCCCACTTGGAAAAGTGAAGAGTGTGCCGTTTACATCACTACTAATAGCAACCGCATCAAAGCCATTGACCCGAAACTGATGCTTGAATGATGTAGGAACATTATAAATAAGATTTGTAAATGATGGTTCTTCTAATAGATATGAACCTCCGCTAAAATTAAGATACTTATCGCTTTGTATATTCACATTGTCAGTAAACGTTGCACCAAACGTCGGGTGAAGTGTTAATTTATCTACGTTGTTTATTCTAAACGAATGGCTATTGCCCGTAGGAACATCTGTAACCAAACTTGTTCCATTATCTGTTATGGACATTCGCTTACCATTGAAATATAAAAACTTGCCGTTTTCAATATTCACGCCATCATTATCAATATACATATTCGGTAATCCAGCAATAAAAAAGTAATGATTACCGCTTTGATTATCGTAGTAGTTGTGTGGTGCGGTATGTAAAATTTTCCCACCCGTAGAAGTGGAACCCAAAATTAAACTGACAGTTGTAGGTAGCCGTACATTGGCATTGAATGTCTTGGCACCAGTTACCGTTTGTGCCGTCCCAATTGTTACGAATGCACCATCAACGTAGGTCTTATTAACCAATTGGTTCCCAGTCGATGGAACAGCAGATGATTGTGGTAATGTAGTAAATGTTTTTATACCGCTTGTTATGGTCTGGTTAGTAGTTAAATCCACATAGTTAGTCAGGTCTGCAATAGTTGCAAAATCCGTTCCGCCCGTCATAGATAGAACATTTGTTTGAGTGTAATCCATTTTATTATATGTATATATTATAATATGGACGATACCCAGAATACACCGCCCAGCACCAGCGATTTAGCGTCCGCCGCGGAAGCATCTTACACTGACTTCCCACCCATGAACTATACTAAATTAGATGCATACAGTAACCCAGAGATTTCTACATTTAAACACAAAGAAAAACCGCATTACCTTATATCCCACAAAGGTACGGATTTGGTGAACCCAAACACTGCACGTAAGGACATACGGGCAGACTTGAATATTGCGTTGGGTAACAAAGAAGCGGATAGAATGCACAACCGGCGCACAAAGCAGACGGAACAGATAATTAAGAAGTTGAAGAAGGAAACACCCAACCACGATATATATCTTGCGTCTCATAGTTTAGGTGGGTCAACGAGTTCCCACGCAATGGCAACCAATAAGTATGTCCGTGATAATGTAAAAGAACTGCATACATTCAACTCTGGTAGTTCTGCACTGCAAAAACCGCCGAGTGTTTCGCCGGAAGTGAGAGAAGAACTGATGCAGAAAAGCACGCACCATCGAGTGAAAGGCGATGCTATCAGTGAACACGTAGAGAAGAACCTGATAGGTAAGCAGAAGATGTATGAGAGTAAGAAAAAACCCAGCATTGCAGACCACGTGTTGAAACTTGCCACACCGTTATTGAAGAAGACGTTTATCGGGCGGACGATCGGTTATGGTGTGAAGAAGGTGCTGGATACATTACGTGCTCATTCTATTAGCAATTTCACACGTAAATAATGTGTGAGTATTGTGTATAATGGTTCTCACATATAAACAGAAGTTTAATAAGAAGTACGGATTTAACAAAGATGAATCACATTCGTTGGCAGAGATATCGAAACTAACGGGTTATAAGTTAAGCGGGTTGCAGACAATCTACAACAAAGGCATAGGTGCATATAGCACATCACGGCAATCTGTTAGACCAACGGTTAAATCAAAAGAACAGTGGGCATTTGCACGTGTATATTCTGCCGTCACACCTGGGTCAAAAGCATCGGTTGTAGACGCTTCACATTTGATAAAATAATATCGCACTATAATATACATGAGTTACAAAATATTACCGCATACATTTAAACAATCGAAGTTACTTGGTGTAGAAGTAAAACCATCTACGAAGAAAGGTAAGAAGATAGACGTATATAAGGACGGTAACATCGTGGCGTCTGTGGGTGCAATCGGTTATAAGGACTACGCGACATTTATGAAGGAAGACGGTAAGGAAGTTGCCGACGAACGTCGGCGACTGTATAAGATACGACACGAGAAGACGAGGAAGGTAGTCGGGTCTCCCAGTTACTACGCTGATAAATTATTGTGGTAATAATTATATCGCGCAATAATATATAGTTTAGCATAAGATGTGTTTACCACGGGACAGCGAGAACATAAGAATAATCGATAACGGCGATGAAGGTTGCTGCACAGTATGCGGCGGTAAGTTCAAACATACGCGGCGATACGTTATGGTGAATGGATTGAACGAAGTTATATTCAACACTGCACACCACGGTTGTCTAAAAATTATGGCACGAATTAAGCAGCGACAGCAGGAAATAACGAACCTGGAATGGCAGATATGGTTGATGAAAGCAACCAACAATGGAAGATGAATAATAAAACGATATATGCTAATGGAATATATCGTTTGTATATATACAGGACAGGAGAAAAGCATTTGAAATATAGAAAAACGACTCATAAAACTACATTTATCATTGTATATTATGATATAGACCTTAAAATTTAAATTTTAAGGTCTATATCATAATATACAATGATAAATGTAGTTTTTCAAATGCTTTTTCCAGTTATCAATTCATATTATCCTATGAATTCATATTATCCTAATCATCTTTGATGTATGTCTTCGCGGTTCCCACCGAATGCGCCATGAAGTTTGCATCATCTTCTTGTTCGTTCAACACCTTACCATACTTGTTAGATAAATAGATGTGACGCAACATCGATGCACCCACTTTCTTACCGAGTATGCTGTTCAAAGACTTGGTCATTCGGTTACTGTTCGTGCGTGCATCATCGTCAGGAAACAATAGGTAGTCGCCATCGTTAAGGTTCATGTGTTTGATATACCATTTAAGCACAGGCATTATTTCATCGGGCACATCAATCACTTCCTTACCCGACTTCGCAGTCTTGAAGTTGTTGAAATAATACTTCCCGTCCTTCATATCAACATAGTTCTTCTTATCGTCATCACCTTTACCGATGACGGTGTAATACCAGTCATTACGACGTGGCGGTTGCAACACATACAGTGCCAGTATCATATAATTTTCGATCACCTTACGGTCGGCATTTGACAACCGCGGTTTCTTCACTACGTCTTCTGCTTTGTCTTTGAGTTTGTCGAATACTGCTTTGACTTCGTCCCACGACAACCAGTTCTCCTTCTGTGTTTCGCTCTTCTCACTGGTAGGTTTCTCTGCAAAAATGCTGCGTTCCTTGGCAAACAGAACACGGTAATGATTGTTGAGTGCTTCGTATGTCTTACCTTTCTGTCGGTTCAAAATCGCCACGATACTTGCTACATAAGACTTGCGGGTATTGTCGTTTGCGATTGCTTCCAACTTTGACTTGATTGTGGGTTTCGCCTTTAAGAATGCTAAACTATCAAACGGTTTGTTGTCGTTCAATATACGTAACTTGATTAAGTACATCTCAATCGTCTTCTGCGATAACTTTTCGCTGGTAAGCGATTGCTTCAAACTGTCCATGAATTTACTATCCATTCCTATATAGTTATATTAGATAATTATATAGTTGTTTTATCTCTAAATCCTAAAATATCTAAATATCTAAAATACCTACTTTTCCCTAAACCTCTTATAAGAATTGAGAATATATAAATAGTTTATAGAAGTTTAGGTATTTTAGGTATTTAGGTATTGCCTCATTATCCTCTTCCTCTTGGGACCTTAATTTTGATTGTGTTGGTTGTGTCGGTTGATGCATCAGGTAACGTGTCACGTCTTCCTTCATTCTGTCCACCCATCGCTTTTGGCGCTACTCTCAATGGGTCACCTTCCATCTCTGCTGTTACCTTTGCTCCTCCCTCCTGATGTGCCTGCTTTGCTGCTCCTCCTGCTGCGGCGACAACCTCCGCTTCTCGCGGGTCTGCACCGTGCTGTCTCCTTAAATTGCTTGTGTTTTTTAGCATTTCTGTTGCTGCTGCATTTGCCTGTTCCTCGGTGATTCCTTGCTTCTTATACGGTCCTCGCTTGATACCTGCATCACTACGTTTTTGACGTTCCTTCTTTTGTATCGCAACCTCCTCTGCGATATCTGCTTGTTCAGTCTTAATGCTTTTAATATCCTGTGCGAGTTTGAACTGGTCGGGCGTTTGAATGACTTGTGCTGATGCTGGCGGTTGTGCTTGTCTTGATGCGAGTAAGTTGGCGATTAGGTTTTGACTACCGCCTGCACCTCCCATTGGAATGTCACGGTTCATACCGGTCTTAAATACAGGCATCATCTGTTTGGCAGGCGGTTTGCCAGTGAGTCTTCTGGGTCTTGCTCTCTTCTTCTTCTTCTTGTCCTTCAATGGTGGCATCTATATATGTATATAACGAAATTAATTTATTCATCTGTGAATAATAATTGATTGAAATTCTTGTAGAATGTATGAGTGCGGGCGTTATACATCAAAAAATTATACTGCTTATCGAATACGAAATTGAACAACGCCTTTGTTTCATCTTTCGTTAAACCAAACACTTCTTGACTAAAATTCTCCGTTTCAACCATCGACTTCGGTTTGAACAATATGACTACATCTATCAGTGCACGTAACGACTTTGCGAGTGCTTTCTGGTTCAACGCTGATATAATAATATTCAGTTTCATGTGGCGATGCTTATTGATTAACCTGCGTAGATTTAACTCCGTCTGCTTGTTCTTCAATTGCTCACTAAAATCGTCCAACACTAACACGCTGTTTCCTTCGTCGTCCTTTGTCTTTATTGCTAACTCGGTAATTGTGTTAAATGTATTCTGCGTTAAATCGTGATATACCTTTGGGTGGTTTTTGAATGCATGGTCTTCCTCACTATCAAATACTTCCTTGGGCGTTGCATACATGACGTTGTCAAACACTTTGCGGTATATACGGTTTCTACCCGTTGCTTTGAATAAGTTTGCAATGAACGTGGACTTGCCGGTTCCCATACCACCGCTGACGAATATCACACTGCACTTATTAGGAAATGGCGGTGGCACGTCTAATACGTTGTCTATGGATTGTTTTGATGGTTTGATTACTAAATCACTCTGTTCTATCTCTTCTATTTTCATTTCTGTTATATTAGTAACAGAAAATTATTATACGCTGTCGTCACTGGTTAATAATGACGATGACGATGATGATGGTGTTGTTTCTCCCATCGGTGCCAACTGCAATGGTTCCAACTCTATCAACTTGTAACTCGTGAGTTGGTCTTCCATTCGTTTTTTCAGTAATATACTTGACTGCGTAAGTTTAATATACCGGTTATAACTATCATCTATGAATGTCTTTGCATCAATCGGTCTATGCTCTGGTTTCAGTGCTAACCATTTAAATATATCCGTTGCTAATTCGTAAAAGTCTTTTGATGATGATAGTGTCTGCTCCATCTGTCTGTTCAGTTGCAGATATAACTCAATACTACCTATGATACCGCATATCAGTGCAATCAACGAATTAAGCACGCTAATGATTTCCTGTTTCATAAATGGTTGTAAACCGATCGAAAATATACTGTTCAATGCAGATAAAATGATGACGGGTAACCGATACCACTTCAACCGCGTCTTTAACGTGATATACCTCCTCTTATGGTTCGTTGAATGGGCGGCAGAATTCAAACGAATCCGTTCCAGAATAGTATCAATGTCTTCCATTTATACTATACCTATATTTTTATTATTTTACCTTAATGGTTTCTTACTTGGACATAGAAACGCTACCGTCCGCCATGTTATACGACAACACAATATCGTATAGTGCAAACGTGTCCACCACGCACGCGACCGAAGAAGAGTACTGTGTAAGGTTGAGATACACGTTGCTGGAATTTAAATCGCGACCCGCGATAAGTGCGCTCGAAGCACTATCTTGCAACTCAAAATTGGTCGCCAAAAAGAAAGAACCAGTTCCGGCAGTTCCAGTCGCCTCCACGAATTGCGTAGCGTTGAACACAACATCAAAAGCATTCATATTGGAAGCAGCGAACACCTTCATAATCTCGCTCATCACTTCACCAGGGTAGATGAAAGATGCAGAAGTTGCAACGCGAATTGGGACTGACGGCAAATTCATACCGTCCACAGTATAGAAGTAGGAACTGATTTGAGGAAACACACGGTCACCAGGAACGTTCTCAACATCAGGCGTGGCGAGATTCGCAGACAGACGGAAAGTATTGATTAGCGCCTTAACAGACGAATAACGCGCCGGAATGAGAATAGAGTTAGCAGAAGTGGACGCAGCAATTGTTGCCTGAAAGTTATTGACACCAACGCAGTGCTGTTTCAATACACCTCCTGACTGATTTAGCAGTGCAGCGTAGGTGCCAGCATCGAGGTCCATCACTTCGAGTTGAAGTGCGATATTGGAAAGTTTATAGACGGTGGAACCAGCAGTGTAAGAAGTGCTGTTATCAAACTTCATACCAACGGCGGTGGTCGCCATGGTCATTCGCAGTCGTATCCCATCTATGAGTGGGCAGAACTGCTGGGCGCCCGTTCCCAGCACAGCAGAGTGCAGCGGAAGTGCACATCTAACAACAGGTCCATCAACGGTAGTGAGACCGTTCAACTTAATACCTGCTTTGAGTGTGGAAGTAGAACCATTGAGAATGGAACCCATAGTGAGAGAACGTCCCAAAGGTTGTAAATCTTGTAACACTGCGGCATACGTGGCGTAGTTCAAAAGATTCTCGACAGATTGGTTTTGCACCACAGTTTCGAGTGCCTGAATCAAACTGCTACCGCTTCCGTTGGCGAGCGACATAACTGGGTCAGTAGCGAACGTGGCGTTGGCAGTTACCTCAAACACCAACTGGGTTGCAGAAGTAATAACCATACCTCGCTGCACCGCAGGTATCGAAAAGAAGATATCGGCGTTGGACGAAGAAGAAGTGTAGGAAGTAGCATTATCGGGGAAAATGCTGATGCGGCGGGACTTGGCGGGTTGAATACCTTTGTATTCACTTAAATCTAACTCGCGAGAAATTACGGGCAAAATGCTTGACATTTATACAGTATGAAAAGAAAAGAATGTTTCACGAATCATCTAATACTTACTTGCCCAATTTAATCGGTTCACACGTGAAATTGCTAAAATCCACTTTACTTTGTTTTAATGCCAGCAATAGGTTTATTAACTCCTCTAAATCTGCTACACGCTTTTCTAACATTGCTAAACGCTCGTCGATCGGTTCCATAACTATATAAAATAGTTATAGACTTTTTTTTGCTTAATCTCTCTTTGATGGGTCATATTCAATAATTTCAAACACCACTAAAAGTTCCACGGTACCGGTTGCATAAGTAGAACTTGCGGTATGTCTATATGCAATAGTAAAAGGATTCAGCGGTATGTCGTCCAACATTAGGTCAGTTGGTAATAATGCGGTAGCAGTGCCCACGTTCGTAGGCGAGGTTGCCTCTGCTCCGTTTGTGCTGGTAGTGCCCAAAAAATAATCATTGCTTATAATACCTTCACCAACTGTGCCTGAATATGTGCAGGCACCACTGCCTAAAAAGGAATTAGCGTAGTATGAATGCGGATTGACGGCTAAACTACCTGCACGATAATCTGTGATATTGACACATCTCAATATAAACTTATGGTGCGGTGCCTGCTTATAATACCTGGGAAACTGAAACTGAAATGATGCAGCAGGTGTTGTGCCAGCGAACGAGACTTGATAATGCTTTATTTCTCTCATCTAATATACTATATGATAACATAATATATTATTACTAAATTACATAACGATTCGTGACATTCCTGATGGTCCTCCAATAACTGCTAATTTCGGTTGATTTACCGGCGGTGCCTCAATGCCAGATGACGGTGAATATGATGCGGGATTGCTACCAATCAATGGTTTAAACGCTCCTGCTGCAACCGCCTTTCCTAATGGTGACTGGGCGGGTGCAGCAGCGGGCGGCGGTGGTAACGGTTTAATACCAAATAATGTTTTGCCTTGCGGTATAGATGCTCTTAATCTATTTATCTCATCGGGCGTCGCAACTCTACCTTGCTTTGCGTTGCTTCCAATAAAATCGGCGAACTTACCAACCACATTACCCACCTTACCTAAAACCTGACTCGCTTCTGCTGCTTCTGGACCCACGCCCGCAGCGTCCGCTGCGGGTGCCGCCTTATCTAAAAGTCCCGCTGCTTTGGTTGCTCCGCTCGCTATACCAGGAATAATCTTACGCTGTAAAACTGTCGCTGCACCACCGACTACATCACCTGCTCCTGCGACGAAATTGTTAAAACCTCTCTTGATGCTACGTCCTAAATTGCGAAAAAAGGTTTTGATTCCCATTATATAATTATGCATATATTATAATTTATTTAGGTGCCAATTCCAGTAGCGCTCTTTCCGTTTCTTTTCGTTGTGTTGTTATTAAACTTGGCGCCATTGTTGGTAGGTTCTTCTCGCTAAAATCTACGCGTATTACCAGGAACCAGTCCGGGTTCCCTACCAGTTCCAGCGGACTGTAATCATCATTCAACAACCGAACTCTTAAATATGTCAGTTCACGATTTGCTATTTGACTGAAAAACGGGGTAGCATTGAAGTATTGCAAAATCTTTGTGGGCGTACACGTGATGGGAATAC
>Ga0181356_1000450_pt1 | contig 17776 bp, 13 predicted proteins | sample Fa13VDMM110SN_FD_130104 | JGI IMG/M metagenome (GOLD analysis project Ga0181356, IMG submission 130104) | Freshwater viral communities from Lake Michigan, USA - Fa13.VD.MM110.S.N | ecosystem: Environmental > Aquatic > Freshwater > Lake | place: USA: Michigan | collected 2013-09-24 | reverse complement strand
TGCTACTAAGCAGGAAACTGCTAAAAACATGGTTACAAAAGTACGTTTTGCTTATGAAAACTTACCAAGTTGGCTTAAATTAAAAGCCATAGAGGATAATAAGTTAAGTCTTAAATTAGCAAACGGATCACAAATTAAAGCAGTAGGTGCAACAGGGGATGCGGGTCGTTCTGAAGCTGTTTCATTACTGTTACTTGATGAAGCAGCATTTATTGAAGGAATTGATGAGATTTTTGCTTCTGCTCAACAAACCTTAGCTACTGGTGGTCAATGTATCGCTATATCAACTCCATTTGGTACAGGTAATTGGTTTCATAGAACATTTATTGGTGGTGAAGAAGGTAAAAATGGTTTTACCGCTATTAAATTACCTTGGACTGTCCATCCTGAACGAAATCAAACATGGAGAGATGAACAAGATGCTATCTTAGGACCTAGAAACGCTGCCCAAGAATGTGATTGTGATTTTAGTACATCAGGTGATACAGTAGTAGAACCAGATATTTTAAATTGGTATATCCAAACATATCAAGCAGAACCAATAGATAAAGGTGGTTTTGATGGTAACCTATGGCGCTGGGAATATCCAGATTATACTAAAAATTATTTAGTAGTAGCTGATGTTGCACGTGGTGATGGAAAGGATTTTTCAGCATGTCATGTTATTGATGTAGAAACAGCTACCCAAGTAGCAGAATATAAAGGACAAATTGGTACTCGTGATTATGGTCATTTATTAGTTACTTTAGCTACTGAGTATAATACAGCTTTATTAGTAATTGAAAACGCTAACATAGGTTGGGATACAATTCAAACTGCTATTGATAGAGGATATCAAAATTTATATTATTCATCTAAATCAGATACTGCAAACATTAATCAGGATAATTTTATTAACAGAAATGAAAATAATTTAGTACCTGGTTTTACTAACTCATTAAAAACTCGTCCTTTATTAATTGCTAAATTAGAATCATATATGCGTGAACGCGCTTGTGTTATCCAATCAAGACGTACACTTGAAGAATTAAGAACCTTCATTTGGAAACATGGTAAAGCACAATCTAGTGATGGATATAATGATGACTTAGTAATGTCATTTGGTATTGGTATGTTCCTTAGAGATACAGCCTTACGATTTGGACAATCAGCTATGGACTTAACTCGTGCTTCGCTTGGAGGCATAGGAAAAGTTAATTATCTTCCAAGCACAGCAGGCAATTATAATCCTAATGATTATGGATCAAATAGTCCATGGTCTATGAATCTTGAAAACGGATCAAAAGAAGATATCAGTTGGCTGATTTAAATAAATATTTATAACATATAATAAAAAATTATGGGATTATTTGACAATCTAAAACGATTATTTTCTTCAGATGTCGTTATTCGTAACGTAGGTGGAGATGAACTAAGAGTAATAGATACAGACCGAATACAATCGTTAGGTACATTACAAACTAACGCGTTAGTAGATAGGTTTACTAAAATTTATACAACATCAGGCGCTGGTATTTATAACTTAAATAACGTTTATAATTATCAATCATTAAGAGTACAACTTTATGCTGATTATGAAGCAATGGATACAGACGCTATTGTAGCTTCTGCACTTGATATTATAGCTGATGAATGTACACTTAAAAATGAACATGGAGAAATGCTTCATATTCGTTCTAGTGATGAAAATATTCAAAAAATATTATATAATTTATTCTACGATGTATTAAATATCGAGTTTAATTTATGGAGTTGGTCTCGTAATATGTGTAAGTATGGTGATTTTTATCTTAAATTAGAAATCGCTGAAAAATTTGGTGTATATAATGTAATTCCATTCTCATCTTATTCAATTATTAGAGAAGAAGGTACTAATCCTAAAAATCCTACTTATGTAAGATTTAAATATGATCCAACTAGTGTATCAGGTATTTCTGCTCCTCAAACACAAGCAGCTTTAGGTACTTCTACATCAGATATTTACTTTGAAAATTACGAAATGGCTCACTTTAGATTATTAAGTGATGTTAACTACTTACCTTATGGTAGAAGTTATTTAGAACCAGGTCGTAAGATATTTAAACAAATGATATTAATGGAAGACGCGATGTTAATACATCGTATTGTTCGTGCTCCTGAAAAACGTATTTTCTATATGAATGTAGGTGCTATTCCACCAAATGAGGTAGAAGCATTTATGCAGAAAACAGTTCAGAAGTTGAAAAAAGTACCATTTGTAGATCCAACTACTGGTCAATACAACTTAAAGTACAACATGATGAACATGATGGAGGATTTTTATATCCCAGTTCGTGGTAATGATCAAAGTACACGTATAGACACAGCTAAAGGTTTAGAATACAACGGTATTGAAGACGTTGCATACTTACGTGATAAGTTATTCGCTGCTTTAAAAATACCTAAAGCGTTTATGGGTTACGAGAAAGATTTAACTGGTAAAGCTACATTAGCAGCTGAAGACATTAGATTTGCTCGTACTGTAGAACGTATTCAAAGAATATTATTATCTGAATTAACTAAAATTGCCTTAGTGCACTTATATACTCAAGGATATGATGGTGAATCATTAACTAACTTTGATTTATCATTAACTACACCTTCTATCATTTATGATCAAGAAAGAGTAGCATTAATGAAAGAAAAAGTTGATTTAGCATCTCAAATCATGGAAAATAATTTATTACCATCTGATTGGATTTATGATAATTTATTCCACTTTAGTGAAGATCAATATGATGAGTATCGTGATTTAGTAATTCAAGATAAAACTCGTAAATTTAGATTAAATCAAATTGAAACTGAAGGTAATGACCCATCAGAAACAGGTCAGGTATATGGTACACCACATCAATTAGCTTCTGCTTATGGTAAGGGTAGAGGAGATGGACCTGTACCAACAGGATATGATGAGAAAAATCCTAATGAACCCGTTCATTTAGTAGGTCGTCCTAAAGCTTCTGTTTCAAATATTAATAGACAAGATAATCCATTTGGAAAAGATAGAATTGGTGCTAAAACATATAGTACTGCAGGAGTTGATCAAGAAGATAGTATAACTCGTACCGCTTGGAAAGGTGGTTCACCTCTAGCATTAGAAGTACTAGCTCAAAACAAGAAAATGTTTGAAAATTTACCTGTAAATCGCAAGACATCGTTATACGAACAAAGTGATTTATTAAATGAGGATAACATTCGTGATGAGGTTGGATAATTTATATATTTATAAGTAGTACCATTATACTAAACCATGCGTATTAAACATAACAAATTTCGTAACACTGGTGTATTATTTGAGCTATTAGTGCGTCAAATCGCTAGTGATACGTTAGCTAATATTGATTCTAAAGCAGTGAAAGTTGTAAAAAAATTCTTTACACACAGTGAACTAGCTAAAGAACACAAACTTTATCATACTATTGTAACAGCTCCTCGCTTAACTGAAGGAAAAGCTGAAGTATTAGTTAATACTACTGTTGATTTAGCAAAAAAGCTAGATAAAGAACAATTACTTAAAGAAAAATATAATCTTATTAAAGAGATTAAAAAACATTATGATTTAGAGAGTTTCTTTAAATCTAAAATTACTAACTATAATGTATTAGCAGCAGCTTATACTTTATTTGAATCATCAATGGAACCTAAGTTTGTAGAGCCTAAACAAATTGTGCTTAACAAACTTACTATTTTGGAACATATAACCAAAAAACAATTAATTGAAAATACTGACACTGATACTACAAAAGCATTTAATAAAGAAGATAAAAATATTCGCTTATTAGCATATAGAATGTTAATTGAGAAATTCAATAACAAATATGCTGATTTAAGTAACAGACAAAAATTAGTCCTTAAAGAATTTATTAATAATATTTCTAATCCAGAACATCTAAAAGTTTTTATTAACGAAAACCTAGATAAAATTAAATTAGAACTAGTCTCTTTAACTGGTCAAGTTGACGATAAGACAACTGAGATCAAGTTAAACGAAGTTATAAGTTTAATTAAACCGATATCTGCTAAGTCGTCTGTTAAAGATGAACACATAGTAGCTTTACTTCAATATCAGCAATTAGCTGAAGAAATTAAGAAAATCAATGGATAAGAAGACCCTAAAACAAGAAATTGCTAAACTCCTTAAAAAGGAAATGTCTACAACAGGCACTGGCGCTTCTGTAACTCCAGGTGTTGATGCTGGTGTAGCAACTAAATATGCTTCTGGTAAACGTGATAACAAAGGTACACCAAAAGATTGGAAACCTGCTCCATCAATCCCTAATCGTAAGTCTAAGGTAATTGATTATAAACAATTATTTGAAAAAGAATTAAATGAAGGATACGCTCAATTCAAAAACAGTACTAAAACACGTACTAAACCTGAGCAATATCATTCAGCAGTTAAGGAAGTAAAGAAAAAAGTAAATGAAATCAATCGTCTGTTTGAATATATGGATCGCTTGAAATCAGAATTAAATGAAGGTGAAGAAATTAAATATAAAAAATACACCGAAAAAGCAATCCAAGAAATTAAAGAACAAACTAAATCATTATTTTTTAAATCAACAAAACTAAAATAAAATGGCAGATAATTTTGACATGAAACGATTCCTATTTGAAAACAAATTAGGATCATATGCAAGAAACACAGTAGTAGAAAATCAATATGAAGGTGATCAATATGATGATGAGGATGAAGACGAAGACGAAGATTATGATCTAAACGCTGCTTTTACTGCTTCTCCTGCTTCTCATTCATATGATGAAGTATTAGATATTTTTGTATCTTATGAAGATGAAGATATCTTAAATAAATTTAAATCATCTTTCCCCAAAGGTAAAGATATCACTAAAGATGATTTTGTAAAATTCTCAAAATCTACAATTGATGATATGAGTGAAATGGGTTATGTTAAAGCAAATTGGATATCATTAACTGATGATGATGTTTATGAAAAAGCTGGTCTAATAGAAAATCAAAAAGAAGGATATATGGGAACCCAATATGGTTCTTCTGAAGATATGGCTGTAGATATGGTTAAAAAAGGAATTAAAGAAATTACACATTACCAATTAGGTGATAGATGGTCACCTAATTTTGACTATAAAGGCATGCTTAAAGCAGCTGCTGATTTATCAGTATCATCATCTGAAGAATCAATGCAAAATATTTCAGATTCATTTGAAGATGTAAATTATCATAGAGAAAATGATCACTTACAAGACGCTATTGAAGCTAAAAAAGAAAATGATAATGATGCTATAAAATATCATTTAGCTTTATTCAAAGATGAGTTAAAGAAAACTATTAAAAATCTTAAAGAAACTCAAATCTTTGAAAGAAAAAAAGTTGAAGAAGGTGAAACTTTAAGTCCAAAAGTAGAAAAAAAATATAACATGGTTGTTTCTGCCCTTAAAAAGGCAAAAACAGATAATGACATATATAAAATTCACAGTACTATTCAATTGCTTCCTAATACTGTATCAAAGTTAATATATGATAAACTTCAAAAAGCAGGTTTAGTTGATAAAGTAAATGGTGGGTGGGAATATAATATTGATTCATTAGATGAAGGTGAAGCAGCTTACGAATATGAAAAAGGTAAAGCAGCTGGTAAGAAAGAAGAAAAAGCTAAATTAACTAAAGAAGATATAGGTGGAGATATTGGTGATGCTACAGCAGCAAAAATGATGGATTTCTTAGCTGAAAAAGATAAAGTTAAAGAAGGTCTACCAATTGAAGATCCACGTGTTGAAAAAATTATTCAAACATTAAAAGATTTAGATGTTGATGGTGAGACAATGGAATATATCCTTAAATCAGTTGGAATGGATGATCAAATGGCTAACCAATTAGTTCATAATAAAGCTGAATTAGATGAAGTTCTATCAGGTGAAACTTTAGGTAAAATGGATAAATCAGCAGATCAACTCGCTTTAGCTGATTTTAGAGATAATGCTTATTATGTTATATCTTCTTTAAGAGAAGATGGTTTTGATGATAAAGATATTTTAGAATTTTTACAACAAAATTTAACAATAGCATTTAGATAAAATGGCGAAGGTTAAAGGTAGTAAAGCATCTTCATCAAATATTAAAGTTACATTCGGAAAACGTAGAGGTGGTAAAGCCAAAAAACGTTTAAATAAACATGTGAGTGTAGGTTCAAAATACAGAGGACAAGGTAAATAATATTTATATATATGACAACAATAGATTTATATCGTAAACACAAAGCGGGAGAAATTAGCCGTGAAAAATTCTTATATGAAGTAAGACGTAATGAACAATTACCGTGGATTACTAACTTAACATCATATGATGATGCAGTTAAAATCCTTAAAAACAAAGGTGTTGTGACTGAAGCTAAAATAGAAGAAGTATTTGCTCTTACACCTGCTGAAGAATCTACATTAGAAAAGATTGTTGCTAAACATATTGAAGATGCAGATGCTATTTCTAAAGAAATGGATGCGTATTATGAAAATGGATTTCTAGGATTCTCTGATATGTTGCAATCTAATCTAAAAAGAGATAGTGAATATACTTCTTGGACTCAACGTACAAATGATGAAGAACAATTTAGAAAAGAAATTGGTGAATCATTAAACGAGGATTGGGGTAGTTCAGATCAATCTGCTTTTAACCAATCTATTCATAAAGATTTACGTGAACCAAAAGAAATGCCAATGCCTTTTGATCCTAAATTTGAAGCAGCAGTAGCATCTGCGGTAGATTTTTGGTGGGATGATTGGGATGAATATAGAAAAGATAGAGATGGTTTAATTGATGAAGCTAAAAGACGTTATCTAAGATCTTATTTCCCAGAAGATTTTAAAATGCTAACTCAAATGTTTAGCGAAGCTTTAAATGAAGGTAAAAAAGATAATAAAGCTAAAAAAGAAACTAAAACTAAAACAGTAGATTATGTTAATCCATATGAATATCGTCATGGTTTAACTTATGAATTAGAACAAGCAGATGATTATAGTGCTGATGGGTTAGAAAAAGCAATTGATAAAGTATTAAAAAACTTAACTAAAGATATTACTTTCTATTCTACTTTATTAAACCAAAAACAATCATCATTTGAGTTTAAACCTTCTCAAACTGACGCTAAAGGAATGCAAGCTAACGCTGATGGTACTTTAAAAAAAGGTGCTGGTAAATTAGAAAAAGCAAACGTTAAAGATAATTTAGGTAAAAAAGAAGCTGGTAAATCAAATCCTAAAGGTGTTAAAGTAATGCCTGATAAAGGTGTTACTGGTACTCAAAAAACTATTAAAGAAGGTTTACTTAATGAAGAAGCTGAAGATAACTTCATGGATTCTATTTTAGATATTCTTGTTAATGATAATATCTTAACTCAAGATGATATTGATAAATTAAATAATGGAGAATATCCTGAATTATTAAATGCTTTATATGCTGAATTTGATAAATATAAAGATTATGAAGAAGCAGATTTGTCTATAAGTACATCTGATTTAAATATCTCAGCTAAACATATAGCTCAAAAATTAGGTAAAATAAATGAAGGTCTTGAAGTTAAAAAAAGTAAATATATTTCTTCTGAAGAACAAGAAGATGAAGATTTTCCAGTATTAAATGATGACGCTATTAGAGCATATCTTAAATCAGTAATTGATCCTGAATATATTGATGATGTTGATGTGTTTATGGATGATGATGAAGGATATGGTGAGTCATCAATGTATTTCTTTGATACACCAGATGATAAAGATCCATTCACTATTCCTGATAATGAAGTTGAAAGATGGGCTGAACAAGAAATGAGTTATTATTTAACTTCTCGTCCTGATGAATTTCCTTATAAATCAATTAAAGAAGAATTAGACGTTAATTTTGAAGAAAATAACGAAACTCAATTCGAGGATTTAATGAAAAAATATGACTGGTATTATGAAATGAGCGATGACTCATCAAAATTTAATGCTGGTAGATCAATAGATAAACAATTACAAAATTTAGGTGGTAAAATTGGTGGAAATAAAGCAGTTGAAATATTCAATAAATATGCTCCCGCTGATAGAAAAGTAACTTCAACATTTTTTACAATCAATGAAAATGAAGATAAAAAAGCTAAACTTAAAGAATTATTAAAAAAAGCATTAAAAGAAGTTGATCCTCAATTACAAAAATTAAGTAGAGATGAGGAAAACGCTGAAAGATCTTTAGCTGGTATTTTACAAAAAAAAGCAGCTATTTTAAGTAAACCTGGAACACAAGGATAATGAGTAAGCAAGTATTAATAGAATATTCAATTTTTAGACCAAATCCAACTTCATTAAATGAGGTTAGAGAAAATCCATCTAAAAATTTAATTGTACAAGGTGTTGTACAACGTGCTGATGCTAAAAATCAAAATGGACGTGTTTATCCTAAAGAAACATTAGAACGTGAAGTTGAAAAATATGTAGAAGGACCAATTGCTGAAAATAGAGCTTTAGGTGAATTAGACCATCCAGATTCATCTATTATAAACTTAAAAAATGTTTGTCATAATATTAGAAGTTTATGGTGGGATAATGATAATTTAATGGGTAAAATAGAAATATTACCTACTCCAAGTGGTAATATCCTAAAACAATTATTTTTAAATAATATTACTGTAGGTATTTCATCTCGTGGTATGGGTTCAGTCCGTCCATTAGGTGAAGGTACAGTTGAAGTACAAGATGACTTTGAATTATTATGTTGGGATTTTGTTTCAACACCATCAACCCAAGGTGCATTTATGAAACCAGTTGGTTTAAATGAAAACTTTAATCCAATATTATTTAAAGGTAACAAATATGTTAAAGTAAATAATTTAATATCAGAAATTATCTGTTCTCAAACAGGTGTTTGCTGTATAAAATAATGAACCCCTCCTTGGATAGTATCCCTGGACTAAGTGCTTCCCTTAAAAAGAAGCACTTTCTTTGTTGCTTTCCCTTTATTATATATATTTATGGATATCCAAATATGAGATCCCCAATATCTCATCTAGTTAGAAATTAACAAATCCTATATTGCTTCTCTAATAAGCGATCAAAAAAAAAGGAGAATTCCAAAATGACAAATCAAGAATTGTTTAAGCAAGCCATCGCTGATGCAAAATCAGTACGTGATGCCGCTGTTGCTAATGCCAAAGCCGCTCTTGAAGAAACTTTCACTCCCTCAATCATGAATATGTTATCTGCTAAACTTAATGAATTAGAAGAAGATAAAGAAATGGAAGAAGAAGGTATGAAAGTTAAAGAAGAAGGTAAAGAAAAAGAAGAAGGTTATGGTCTAGAAGAAGCCGATCTAGATGAAATTTTAGCTCAACTTGAAGAAGACGAAGTTAAAATGGAAGAAGGTAAAAAAGAAGACAAAGAAGAAGGTAAAAAAGACGTTAAAGATGCTTTAAAAGAAGTAGATAATGACGATGAAATTACTGAACTTACTGTTGACGAATTAAAAGACATTATCCGTGACGTATTAAAAGACGTAATGGGTGCTGAGGAAGAAGAAGCTAGTGAAGAAGCTCCTGAAGGCGAAGAAGGTGAAGTAGAAGTTGATGACGAAACCGAAATCAATTTAGACGAACTTTTAGCTGAATTAGAAATGGAAGAAGGAGGATACGGCATGGAAGGAAAAAAACATAACATGAAAGAAAAAAAACATGATATGGAAGAAGAACATGATATGAAAGGAAAAAAACATAACATGGAAGAAGTTAAAGAAAAAGAAGAAGATGGTAAAATGAAAGAAGTTAAAAAAGAGCTTGAAGAAGCTATTAACACTATCCAAACTTTACAATCTGAATTAAATGAAGTTAACTTGTTAAATGCTAAATTACTTTACACTAACAAAATCTTCAAAGCCAAATCATTAAATGAGGCACAAAAATTAAGTGTTTTAAAAGCATTTGATAGAGCTGAAAATGTAAGAGAAGTAAAAACTGTTTACAATGTTTTAGCTGAATCATTTACATCTAAAACTAGACAACAACAAATTAAAGAATCTGTAGGATTTGCTTCAAAAGCAGTAGGTGTTGCACCTAAACAACAGATTGTAGAAGGAGACTCTGCTATCCTTCGTATGCAACAATTAGCAGGTATTATTAAATAAATTTGTATAATTAAAAACAATTAACTTATAAAAATGAGCACAGTTCAATCATTAATCGAATCTGCTAACCCATGGCAGTCTCAGCAATCTGACGCAACGCGTCTTGCTAAAAAATGGGGTAAATCAGGTTTATTAGAAGGTCTAAAAAATTATGACCAAACTAATATGGCTATGATGCTTGAAAATCAAGCAAAACAATTAGTAGTAGAATCTTCTCAAACTGGTACTGGTGGTACATTCACTCCAGGTACAGGTGAGCAGTGGGCTGGTGTTGCTTTACCATTAGTACGTAAAGTATTCGGCCAAATCGCTTCTAAAGAATTCGTTTCAGTTCAACCAATGAGCTTACCTGCAGGTTTAGTATTCTTCTTAGATTTCCAATATGGTACTACTAAGAATCCTTTCACTTCTGGTGATTCTTTGTATGGTACAGCTACTCAAGTAGGTGATTCAGGTTTTGGTAACGCTGCTGCTGGTGGTCTTTATGGCAATGGTCGTTTCGGTTACTCAATCAACCAATTCACAGCTTCTGTAACTGTTGCTTCAGCTTCAGCTGTTGCTTCAGCTTCATTTGCTCAAATTGGATTTGATTCTAACTACTCTTCATCAATTGTAGGTGGTACTGATGCTGCTTTAGCTACTGTTAAAGCTATCACTATTGCTACTTCATCTTTCACTAGCTTTGATGCTAATGCTGTTTCAGCAGTTTCAATTATTTCTGGTTCAATTACTGAAGCTAGAAACTTACATCAATTCGCTTTCTTAAGTGGTGGTAACATTGTATTATTTGTATCTGCTTCAACTTCAGAAATTTCTGCTTCTTCAGCTACTACTGTTTTCTATAACAAGAAAACTGCTGATAACGCTCGTGGTGATTTTGAAGATGGAACTACTACAGGTACTGCTAATGCAGTTGGTGCTTCTGGTACTACAATTTCAATCCCTGAAATCAATGTTCAATTACGTTCTGAAACTATTGCTGCTAAAACACGTAAATTGAAAGCTCAATGGACTCCAGAATTTGCTCAAGATTTAAATGCTTACCAAAACTTAGATGCAGAAGCTGAATTAACTTCTATGTTATCAGAGTATATTTCATTAGAAATTGACTTAGAAATCTTAGATATGTTGATCGAAAATGCTCCTACTGTTGAGTATTGGTCAGCAAAAGTTGGTAGCCAAATCAATGCTGGTAAAACTGCATTTGCAGATAACACATCTGGTGTTTACTACACTCAAATGACTTGGTTCCAAACCTTGGGTATTAAATTACAAAAAGTATCTAACATCATTCACCAACGTACTTTACGTGGTGGTGCTAACTTCTTAGTTTGTTCTCCAACTGTAGCTACTATCTTAGAATCAATTCCAGGATTTGCAGCTGATACTGATGGCGCAGCTGATACTATGAAATATGCTTTTGGTGTACAGAAAATCGGTCAATTAAACAGCCGTTACAAAGTATACAAAAATCCATACATGACTGAAAACACTATCTTGTTAGGTTTCCGTGGTAACCAATTCTTAGAAACTGGTGCTGTTTACGCTCCTTACATTCCATTAATCATGACTCCACTTGTGTACGATCCTAATACCTTCACTCCACGTAAAGGTATCATGACTCGTTACGCTAAGAAAATGGTTCGTCCTGAATTCTATGGTAAAGTGTTTATTGCTGACTTAAATCTTGTTTAATTTTAAGTAACATAAAGTAAAATTGAGAGCTTAGCTATTGCTAGGCTCTCTTTTTTGTATATTTATATTAAATAATGTTACATAATATGAGTTCTAAACCACACACAGATACTGTTTATGCCCCTAAACGTAAACCTAAAAATCCAATTAATTTTCAAATCACTCTTAACGAAGAACAAAAAATTGCTAAAGCAAAAATCTTAGATAATACTATAACAGTATTAACTGGAGGCGCAGGTTCAGGTAAAACATTACTTGCTTGTCAAATTGCTTTAGATCAATTATTTAATAGAGAAATTGAAAAAATAGTAATTGCTCGTCCCGTAATCACTTCAGGTGAAGAATTAGGTTTCTTACCAGGTGATATTAAAGAAAAAATGGATCCGTATGTAGCGCCTATATATGAAAATATGTACCGTTTATATACTAAAGATAAAATAGATAAATGCATTGCTGATGGTCTAATCGAAATTATACCGTTTGCATTTATGCGTGGGAGAAACATTTCTAATGCGTTTGTTATCATAGATGAAGCACAGAACGTCACTGATAAACAAATGGAATTAGTAATTACTCGTTTATGTCATGGATCTAAAATGTTAATAGTAGGTGATGTTCAACAAACTGACTTAAAAGATAGAAAAATGTCAGGTTTATACTTTTTAAATAAAGCTATTACAGGTCATGTACCTAGTACTACATCAATTCATTTAAAAACTAACCACAGACATGAAATTGTAGAACCTATATTAGCCATATATAAAGAGAATTTTTAAAGTATATTTCCAATATATTTATACGGGAATAATACTAATTAAAACATGGCTAATCAATTATCATCAAATACATTATTTGGAGGAGGGTATGCTAATCGTGTTAATTTAGAACGTGTTAAAAATAATACTCCGTTCGGTTACTACGATAATGACTCAGAATTTATTAAAGATACTCAAAAAGCAGCAGCATTTGTTGCCCAACGTTTAGGTGTTGGTGGTACAGGAAATGCTACAACTTATATAACTGACTTAACAGTTTATGCTGCTATGGAAGAAGCTGTTACTACTTATGGTAACATGGTGTATCAATATAAAATTAGAGATAATTATATTAACTTAGAAGGTTCAAATACATTACCTTTTAACTCAACTGAAACAGCAGATAAAATTGTTTTAAGTGAAGACACATCTATTGGTTCTCCAGTATATTGGTCTGATGGTAGAGTAGCTACATGGAATGAAGTAGGAAATGATTTACCTATATCTTCATCAATATCTAATAATGAAATTTATGTTTCATCAGCCTCATTAAGTGATTTTATCTCTCCAGATATTACTAAAGTAAATAACTGGAATTTTTATTATTACCAAAATCCATCAGTATCAGGATTTACTAATTATGATTTTAGTCAAACTACTTATCCTCAATTTAGTAAAATAGCAGGTGATACAGTAGCTACAACTAATTATTCATCATCATATGCTTTATTTGATGTAACTGATTTAGCTATATTTACATCTACACCAGGAAGTAGTTCATTTTCTATAACAGCAAGTAATGGTACTGACTCTTTATTATTTAAAGTAACAGCATCCACTTTACCAAGTGATTCAGCAGCTGTTGCTTATATAGCTACTGGAAGTACAGCTAATCAAACAGCTCAAAATATAGCTAATAAATTAAATCAAGTTAATTCAATTTTTGGAATAACATTTTCAGCAAAAACAGGTTCAACACCTACTATATTAGAATTAACTTCATCATTTGGTATAACTATTAATCCATCTGTTAATTTTGAAATTAATTATTTAAATAATGCTAATGTCGCTCAAAAAGTAACATTTGATCAACCAGCTACTTACTTAACATATGATATAACTAGTGGTTCATCTTGGGTTTATTTCTTTACAACTTACCCAATTCAAACATTATTTAATAATCAAGACATTATAGGTGGAACAACTCTTAATACTGCTTATTATCAAGATGTATTAAAAGGAAGAGGATTAAATGGTAAATTAATAAACAATAGTTTACAAACACAAATTAGAATAGCTGAGTCATATGCTCAAGAAGCAGATGTAGGTGGATTTGTAACTGAATATACTGGTTCAATCCATTTAGAACCAGGACAACAAATGTATGATTTAAATGCTTGGGCTGCTGCTTCTGCTTCATTAGAAACAGGAGATAGAATTGAAGTAAGACAAGTATTTTATCAAGAACCTCCAGCAATTGTAAGATATTTTGACCCATATGCTGGTACTGGTACAGGTGTTCAAGGTTTGCTTGAAACATTTGGATTTGGATCATATTCACCAGGTGTAAACTTTATGTTAATGCCTATATATTTTGATATTCAAAAGATTCAAGCAATTGAATTTAATGATCAAGTAAGAAAATCAGCTTATTCATTTGATTTAGTAAATAATCAATTAAGACTATTTCCTGTACCAACAGATGATTTTGGTCCTACTTTTTTACTTTTCAAATATATGAAATTAAGTGAAAAATATTTACCAACACCTGCTGACAGTCGTCCAAATGTTGTAGCTGATGTAATGAGTGTTCCTTATAGAAATCCTATTTATACAGATATTAACCAAGTAGGTAGATCATGGGTATTTAGATATGCTTTAGCAATTTGTAAAGAAATTGAAGGTCAAGTAAGAGCTACTTTCCAAGGATCTAATTTTGGTGGTTTGATAGTTAATGGATCTGAATTATTAACAGATGCTAGAGCTGAGAAAACAGAATTAATGACTGAATTAAAAGAATATTTAGAACAAACTTCTCGTAGATCTCAATTAGAGAAAAAACAACAAGAATCTGAATTTAGTCGTCAAACAATGGGACAGGTACCTTTAGTAATATACGCTTTATAAAATAAAATTTATGCCAGGAATACCAGCTTATCCAGCTTTAACTCCTTCAAATACACCAAGTGTATCTAGAACACCATCTATTACACCAACACCTTCAGTCACTGTTAGTGTAGGGACAAGTCCATCTCGTACTCCTAGTGTGACACCTAGTGTGACTAGAACACCTTCAATAACACCTAGTATTACCCCTAGTATAACAATAACACCAACTATTAGTAAAACCCCATCTCCTACTGTTACACCTAGCCCATCTACAGATTGTAGTCAATTAGCTATTTTTGAACAAATGCAACAAGCTGCTCTTCAATTTATGAAAACAGATGTTGCTTACTATAAATTAAATTTATATCAGACTAAGAAAAATATATATGGTGAATCATTAGAAAAATGGTATTATGAACCATTTTTGATTAAATGTACTATTGAAAGAGATGCAGATGTTATTGTAAATGAAATGTTTGGTCCAGATATAACTAAATCAATTAGATTAACTATACCTAAAACAGCTTGGGAAACTACTCAAACTGGATATCTAGTTAAAGGTGCTAATATGCTTCCTGAAATAGGAGATATTATATTTGATCGTTCTACAGAAAGATATTATGAAGTAAATAATATAATAAGTGATTATATTCCTATTAATGCTAATATTGGATTTGGACAATCAAATTGTCCTCAAGCTGAATTAGTTACATATAATATAGAATGTAATCAAACTAGAGCAAGTAGATTAAATTTATTACCATATAAATTATTATAATGGCTAAAACAATAAAACCAAGACCTAAAAATACTCGTGAGGTATTAGATGAAATGTTAGGAAACGAAGCAGTTGATCCTACATCAGGTCGTCCTGTTGTTTTACCTCATAATAGAGGTAATGATGTATCTACTAAAGGTGATAGAATAAAAGATATTTCTATTAGTATAGTAGATATTGATACTGCTATTATAAAATATATTGAAGAAAAAATTAAACCATCAGCTATTCAAGATGGTAATAGAATAAAAGTACCTGTAATGTATGGTTTTCCTGAAAGATGGTCTACAATACAAGAAAAAGGATATTTAAGAGAATATTCAGGTAGAATGATTGCTCCTGTCATTGTTATTAAACGTGATAGTATGGAAGCAAATAGAACTTTAGGTACTAAAATTGATGCTAATAATCCTCAAAATTTATTTACATTTGAAACAGGATATACTAAGAAAAATCAGTATGATAATTTTATTGTTTTATCAAATAGAGATCCTGTTAAAGAATTTAGATTAGTAGTAATGCCAGAATATGTCACTATGAAATATAGTGCTGTTATTTTCACTAACCATTTAGAACAAAATAATAAAATTATAGAAGCATTTCAGTATGCCTCAAATACATACTGGGGTGAGCCAGGTAGATTCCAGTTTAGAGCCAATATAAGCTCTTTTTCAACATCTACTGAATATTCTGCAGGTGATGATCGAACAACTAGGACTAATTTTGAAATCACCTTAAATGGATATATTATACCAGATACAGTAAATAGAGATTTATCTTATCCTAAAAAATTCTTATCTAAAGCTCAAATTATTTTTAATTTAGAAACAGATGACACTGAAATATTTACAGTAGGAACAGCAATTAAAGGTAAAGCTAAGAATAATGCTGTTAATTTCCCAACACCAAATCAAACTATTGATATAACTAATACTACAAATGAGGTTGTACAATATTTAGGTAATCTTGTAACTAAAACTGGAAATGATTTAACATTAATAAACGAAAATACAATACGTGTGTTAAATTCTACAATAGCTCAAGCACCATCTCCTTTACCTCCAACAGATAAATCTCAATTTAATATTGTTATTAATACAACATACGTTTCTAATAATTTAATTACTTCTGTTACACAAAATGGAAGTAATGTTGATGTAGTTATAGATACAGCATCATTAGGTTATTCATTAGCTAATACTAATGGAGTGTCAATAATTGGTAAATTTGCATAAATATGAGTAATTTAATACAAGGATATCAAATAGCAATACCATTTTCATTATCAGGAAGTGGAGGTTCATTTTTATTTAGTGGATCATTAACAACAATCACTGGTTCTTTAAATGTATCAAACGGTATAACAGGTTCTTTATTTGGAACAGCATCTTTTGCTACAACAGCATCATATTTTTTAACAAGTTCAGTAACTAGTGCTTCATTTGCTACTAGTGCCTCATTCGCTACAACAGCATCTTTTGCTACAACAGCATCATATTTTTTAACAAGTTCAGTAACTAGTGCTTCATTTGCTACTAGTGCCTCATTCGCTACAACAGCATCTTATGCGCAAAACGCTGATTTATTGGATGGTTTGAATTCAACAGTTTTTGCTACTACTGGTTCAAATAGATTTAATGGAAATCAAACAATAACAGGATCTTTAATAGCAACAGGAGACATCACTACCCAAGGTAATATCATAGCCCAGCAATACATAATATCATCTTCCGTATCTTATTTTACTGAATCTTTTTCATCAGGTTCTACAAAATTTGGTGATACTTTAAACGATACACATCAATTTACCGGTAGTGTTACTATTACAGGATCTTTAGGTGTAAACAATAGTAATGTTATATTAACTAATCAGACATCTTCTATGTCTGTTTTAAGTTCATCTTATGCTTTAACAGCATCTTTTGCTCAAGATTTTAATCCTAATGCTACAGCATCATATGCTTTAAGTGCATCTCAAGCATTAACTGCATCATTTGCATTAAATACCAATATAAACACAGGATCATTTGCAACTACAGGCTCAAATAGATTTATAGGAAACCAAACAATAACAGGTTCATTATTAGTAACAGGAAGTACAATTATTACAGGTTCATTATCACAAGGATTATCATCTTTAGCATCAGGAATTTTCTCACATGCTCAAGGCCAAACCACAACAGCATCAGCAGCATATTCACACGCTGAAGGTTTAGGAACAGTAGCATCAGGATCTTACCAGCTTGTAATAGGGCAATATAATTTATCATCATCAGTATCAGGTGCATTTATTGTAGGTAATGG
>Ga0181356_1000449_pt1 | contig 17786 bp, 18 predicted proteins | sample Fa13VDMM110SN_FD_130104 | JGI IMG/M metagenome (GOLD analysis project Ga0181356, IMG submission 130104) | Freshwater viral communities from Lake Michigan, USA - Fa13.VD.MM110.S.N | ecosystem: Environmental > Aquatic > Freshwater > Lake | place: USA: Michigan | collected 2013-09-24 | reverse complement strand
TTTTGATAATGATGGGTAGTTTTGAACATATGGAGATAATTTTAATTCTTCTTTTGCAATTTCCATAGGTATTCCAAGTTTGATAACAAGTTTTGCAACCATTTCTTTTCCAAACTTATCTGCGTCCATTTCTAATTCCCAATATTTTTGAGATAATTTTTCAAAATCATTTAAATCGTAATCAATCAAAGGATTATCTAATCCTAACCTGTTTTTATCCATTTGTTCCTCATGTCTTATTTCGTGGAATATGGTATAGATAAAATCACCAAGAGTTGTCATTGCGTTTGGTGAACAAATAATAATTTGGTCTTTGGTTCTAACACCCGCAAACCCTGTAGAACATGAGTTAAGAAACTTAACGGTAAAATTATGGTCTTGAATGTAATTTACAACAAACTTTTCAATTGCATCAACTTTTGGTTTTAATTCTTCAGGAAAATTATTTTTGAATTTTTCTAATAACTTATTTAAATTAGATTGAGAGTTTGGTGTGTTATCGTGACCGCATTTATGACATAAATAAGGGTCATCTCCACCATCAGATAAATCCCAAGACCATCCACAACCATCACAAATTACTTTGTTGTTTTTGATGGTTTCTCTTAAGATTTTCTTAATTAATTTTTTCATACTTATAAATATAAAAAAAGGAGGTAATTTTCATTACCTCCTTTTTTTTCCACTATCGTCCTTTCTTTTGAATAACAACATTATCGTCAACAACTTTGATGACATAGGTTTTACCCTCAATTAATTTACCTGTGAGAACTTCTTCAGATAACAAGTCTTCAACCTTGTCTTGAATTGCTCTTTTCAATGGACGAGCACCATACAGCTCATCATATCCAATTTTTGCCAAGTAATCAACCAAAGTTTCATCATAGCTGATTGAGTATTTCATATCCTTAAGACGAGACATTAATTTTTTCAACTCAATATCGGTAATCTTCTTAATATCCTCTTGATTTAAGGTATTGAATACGATTGTATCATCAATACGATTTAAGAACTCAGGAGAGAAGAAATTCTTCATCTCTTTCATCAACATTTGTTTCTTAATCTCTTCGTTACTATATGAATTAGTTGAGAATCCAATTCCGGTTCCAAAATCTTGTAATTTTTTAACACCCAAGTTTGATGTCAAAATAATCAAAGTATTTTTGAAATTGATTTTTCTACCTTGACCATCGGTTACATGTCCATCGTCTAAAATTTGTAACAAAATGGTAAATATATCTTTATGGGCCTTCTCAATTTCATCAAATAAAATAACTGAGTAGGGTTTATTTTTTACCTTTTCAGTTAGATGTCCTCCATCTTCATACCCTACAAAACCAGCCGTAGTTCCTAACATTTTAGAAATACTATGTTTTTCTTGGTATTCACTCATATCCACACGAATAAGAGAGTCTTCAGACCCAAACATTTCTTTTGCCATTTGTTTTGCCAAATATGTTTTACCAACACCAGTCGAACCCAAGAATATGAATGAACCAATTGGTTTATTTGGGTCTTTAATCCCCAAACGATTTCTTTTGATTGATTTCGCAATTTTAACAACCGCATTGTCTTGACCGATTACTTTACCGATTAAGTTTTTATCTAAATCAAGTAACGATTTGGTGTCATCCACACTCATTTTATTCACCGGGATTTTTGTCATGTTTGACACCACATCATAAACATGTTCCAATAAGATAGTTTGTTTTTCTTTTGCCATTTGTTCTTCAAACTTCAACTTTTCTTTGTCGAGGGTTAGTAACAATTTCTTTTCTTTATCACGAAGTTCCGCAGCTTGTTCATAATTTTGTTTTTTAACAACATCAATCTTTTGTTGTTTAATCTCAGCAGCTTTTTTCTTAAGTTCTTCGATAATTTCAGGGGTTTTTAAATCCGTTTGCATTCTCGCACCAACCTCATCCAAGATGTCAAATGCTTTATCCGGAAATTCTCTGTCCGTAATATATCGGTCAGCCAATTTAACACAAGTTTCAATAACTTCGTCACTATAATTAACCTTATGGAAAGTTTCATATTTGTCACGAACATTCTTAAGGATTTGGATGGTTTCATCAATTGACGATGGTTCAACTATCACCTTTTGAAATCTACGCTCCAATGCTCCGTCTTTCTCAATATTCTTACGGAACTCATCTAATGTTGTTGCTCCGATACATTGAACTTCTCCACGAGCAAGAGCCGGTTTGAAGATGTTTGAACCATCCATAGAACCTGAAGAATTACCGGAACCAACCAAGGTGTGAATCTCATCGATGAATACGATTATGTTCGGATTGGATTGAAGTTCCTCAAGGATTACTTTCATTCTTTCTTCAAATTGTCCACGATACTTTGTACCAGCAACAACAGAAGTGAGGTCAAGATTGACAATACGTTTATCAATTAAATTTCTAGGACATTCACCATTTACAATTTTAATTGCCAAACCTTCAACTAGTGCGGTTTTACCACAACCCGGTTCACCGAGTATAATTGGGTTATTTTTCTTTCTACGAGATAGAATCTGCGCTATCCTCAAGATTTCTCGGTCACGACCAACTACAGGGTCAAGTTTACCGGCTTCAGCAAGTTTATTTAAATCTCTACTGAAATTATCTAACACCGGAGTATTAGAATCGGATGATTTAGTTTTTTTACTCATCATTTTGTCGTCTTCGTCCATTAAATCGTTCATAATTTTATAATTTTATAATGTAAATATACAAACAAATTTTATACTTATCCAAATATTTTGTTAAAATGTCATATTTTTTTATTTTGCGACATTATGTCATGACACAATGTCATATCAAACTTGATATCACGAAAAATTGTCATATAATTATCAAAGGAATAAAACTTGTTTATACAAAGATAAACAATAAACTTTAAAACCAAGAAAAAAAAATATGTTTGGAAGAAGAAAAAATTTAAATGGCTTTTTTGGCGATTTTGACGCCATGTTTAATCAATTTGATTCAATATTCAATGGATTTGAATTAAATAAAGATATTGAATCAGTCTCTGATGAAATGAGTGACTGGTCAAAAGAAACTTATAAATCACCCGATGGAAGTTTTTTAATTACTAGTTTTGTTAGGACAGGAGGACACCCATCTAAACCAAATAAGACTTCAGGGGTTGACTCTTTAAAAACAAAACTTAAACTTGTTATTGAGGAGGAAAATTTCGAAGAAGCAGTTAAACTTAGAGATGAAATTAAAAAATTTGAATCCAACCAAGGCTCCATAAAAAAACTTGAATTGGAACTTAAAAAGTCAATCGAAGATCAAAATTTTGAAAGGTCGATTGAACTACGAGAAGAGTTGAAAAAATTAAAATCTTAACCGGAACCCTCACCAAATGGTGGGGGTTTTATATTTATAATAAAACTTAATAACAATGGCGATAGTAAAAGAAGAAATTATTGGGACGAAAATTAAAAACGAAATTAAATCGTCAAATATTAAATCAACAGAATACGATACAGAAACAAAAGACTTAGTGGTTGAATTCAATAATGGACTCAAATACAAATACGATGGAGTTCCTCATCAGGTATATACAAGATTAAGATTATCCGAATCGCAAGGTAAATTTTTCACGACTGATATCGCGAAAAAATATCCCTATAAAAAACTTTAAAATACCTACTATTTATTAAGGATGAGCAATTTCAAAAAAATTCTTGATAGTTTTTCTTTAAAAGAAACCTTGAACCCAAAAATATGGGAAAATCCCGACAATGCGGCTAAGTCGGTTATGAAACCAAAAGTTAGAAAGATGCTTATGAAAATTGCGGAAAAATTTACCGAGTTTTTAGGGGAAGATATTTTTGTTGATGATATTCATCTTACTGGGTCTTTATCAAATTACAATTGGTCCGAGTTCTCCGATTTTGATTTACATCTAATTATAGATTTCAAACAATTTGAGGAACAATCTGAATTATATAAAGAATTATTCAATCTGAAGAAACAAGTTTTTAACGACAAGCATAATATTAAAATTTTTGGATACGATGTTGAACTATACTCTCAGGATGTAAGTGAACCTCATGTTAGTTCTGGTGTTTATTCAATAATGAATAATGAATGGATAAACAATCCAAAAAAATTAAAAGGTAATATCGACAAGTCAGTCCTTGAAAATAAAATAAAATCTTGGATTGAGAAGATAGATACCGCAATTGAGGAAGAAAAAGATTTGGAATCGTTAAAGTCAAAACTCAAAGATTATCGAAAATCAGGATTAGAAAAAGATGGAGAATTGTCATACGAAAACTTGGTATTTAAGTTCTTAAGAAGGTCGGGACACATTGAAAAAGTATTCGATATTTTAAATAAACAAACAGATAAAGAATTATCAATTGAAAGAACAATTCAAGAATAATTAAATTATTTGATTTAATCATATATTTATAAAGAAAAACTCAAATGGCAGATATAAACGTTAATGTTCAATATGATTACTCAATTGAAATTTTGGGTGACTTTAGTGGTGGAACCGCTCCCTCAGGTGCTGTTGCTCCTCATCCAGTTGCAGTGTCAATCTCAACAGGATTAACAGGTAATACTGTAACCGATTTAAGCGCAATCACTTTAGGCGGTGTTAACGGACTAAACAATTAAATAAAAATAAAACAATAAAAATATGTCAGGATTAAAACCAATTGGTAGTGAAAAACTAACAGGACAAGATAAAATCAACAGAATCATGGAGATTGCTCGTTTTAACGAGACAATTCCTCAAGTTATAAACGAAACTGCAAAATCTGAATATTCAGTATCTCTTGCAGACGGAAACATGTATGAAATTGTAAGAGAAAGACAAGGATATATCATTAAGAAAACTATTTCTGAATCTGAAACTGAAACTGAATATATTGAGCCCATGAAAAATAGAAAATACTATTCTTCATATTCACAGGCATTCAAAAGATTAAATCTTGTTGCGGGAGAATTAAATAGAATCAATGAAAACGAAGAAGGTGTTTCATTATATGGTGAACAAAAAAAATTCACATTAAAAACTCCAAAACCGGCAGCACCTGAAACACCGGCAGTTCCGGCAGCACCACCGGCAGTTCCATCACCTGAATTACCACCATCACCTATGGATGGAGGTGAAGATATGGGTATGGAAGATATGGGTATGGAAGATATGGGTATGGAATCTCCTGAAGGTGATGATATTGAAATGGATACTGAAATAGAAGTTACACCGGAAGAAGGTGGAGACGAAGAACAACAAGTATCTTTCAAAACAATCCAAAAACTTACTGGCAAATTAACTCAAAAAATTAGAACTCTTGAAAGTCAAGAAGGAATGACTTCAGAAGATATTAAGTATGTTATCAACATGGTATTATCTTCATTTGATTTAAATTCATTATCTGAAGAAGATACTGAAGATATCTTATCTAAATTTGAAGAAGATACTGAAGATTTGGGTGGTGATGATATGGATGGAGAAGACATGACTGATGATACTGAGGTTGAAGATATTCAAGCGGGTATGGATATTCCAATTGAGTCTGAAATGGAAGAAGATTATGGTAACGGGGCAATATTTGATAGTATCTTTGGAGAATCAAAAGTTGATAAGGTTATTTCAAAATATTTTGAAGTGTCTAAAAAAGAAATTAGAGAGAGTAAAGAAAAACAAGTTGAAAAAACTTTAAGAAAAAAATCACAAGTAAAACAAATAATGGATTCTGTTGTTAAAATGACCGAAACTATTGAACAAGAATTGAGCGCTGAGAAATTCTTAAAAGAAAATATAAATTCTAATTTTGTGGGAAAAACAAATAAAAAGAATTTAGTTTTCGAAACTAAAAAAGGACAAATTAGAATTACACCGACAGGAGAAATTATATGAGTCATCTAATTTATGTTAATGGACTTGGTCCTAACTATAAAGGAGATAATTTATATGAGTTCATTTTTTCGGATAGTTTGGATGTTTGGGGAGAATTGTGGGAAAGCAAACCTTCCAATGGATATCCATCACCACCCGAATTACAATATATTAAGAGAGTAGGAGTTTTGAGAAATACTGATGTTAAATTGGAATTGATACAAAACTCCGATTTTTTTTCTATGATAGACTCGATGGATGATGTGGTTGCCTTAGCTTGGGAACAAGAAGAAGTGGAAGATACCGGAAAACAAAAAAGATTAGTATTTAGATTTGGTTCTTCTGAAGATGAAATAAAAGACAAACTCTATGAAAGAGATTTAGTATTAGAATTTGAAAAAAAATTAATATATGAAAATTAATAAAAAAGCACTTAAATTGATTGATAAAGGTTTATCATCTAAAACAGTTAGTAAGTTAACTGAATCACAGATTAACGTATTACATTCAAAATTATTGGGAGAACAAGTTACTGAAGTCCCAAATAAAAAAACTTATGAAGTTGGTCCAAAAGGTGGAGAAGTTAATGGAGTTGTTATCAGCCAAGACCCATCAACTAAAAAAGTTATGGTTACAACTAAAGAGGGTGAGATTGACGAAGAAGAAGAAGTAACCTTAGACCCAAATAAAGATACTGAAACTCAAGACCCTCATCAAGTAGGTCCTTCATCTGATGATGGATTTGGTGATGAAACAGATGGTATGGGAATGATGGAAGAAAAAGATGGTCCAAATCCTTGGGCTATATGTCACGCTCAAGTTGGTCCTAAAAAAACAAGAAAATTTGAAAGATGTGTTATGGCCGTAAAAAAACAAATGAAAGAAGGAAAAAATCCATTATCTTTGTTCCTTGAAACTCAAATTGAAAAAATCGTGGAAAAACACATACCCCCAAGAATTACAAAAGGTGATTTGTTAAAAGTCATTACAGAATCTGAGCCGGCAGGTGAACCGTCATCACCTAAGAGAAAAACGGATTCAACTAAGAAACCGGTATCTCCTAATTTAAAAAGGTATGAGACTAAAGAACAGGCGACGGCACCAGCACCTGCAAAACCAGCAACAGAGCCTACAACTAGACCAAGTACTACTCCAAAGGAAAAACCATTTAGTCCGGGAAAAAATCCTGCACCTGCAGTGAAACCAGCTCCAAAAGCCGGTAAAATTAACCCTGAAACGGCTAAAGAGAAGGTAATTGACTTAATAATGAACATTTTAGAAAAATAATATATGAGAAAGAAATTCAATGAACAAATAGATTATGGGGATAGGCCTGAAAGAATGGACCCAAACTTGGAACGAAAATTAGGTAGTCCTGAAAACCTTTATGCTAAAAATCCGGCATTGAAAGGTGGAGTTGAAGATGTTCAAAAATTGGTTAGTAAAAGATTTCAAAAAGTTGCTCAAAAATTAAGTCAAGTTACTGGTATTGAAGACCTTAGTTCAAAACAAGTCCAACAAATGATTTACTCAGAAATGATGAGAAAACTTCCTAATATTATGGGTATTGAAGGTAGACATAGAGACGAGTTGATTCAATTGGCGATAGACGCATCATTAGATGAAACCGAAACACCTGAAGAGTGGTATCAAATTGAAGCTACTTTAGGAATGCCCGACGCTGGTAATTTTAGATTTAAACCTGAAGATGAGGAAGAAGAGGATGAGGAAGAAGAGGACAAACAACCTGGTATACCTTCATTTGATATTGAAGACTTAACCGATGAAGAAATTTTAGAGTTAGAAAAACACAAAAGAAATATAATTAATGCTATTATTCAGGGGGCCGCAAAAAAAGGACATTACATTTTTCAAAAACCGGAAATTAAGTCAAGATTAGACGCGATTGACCCATCTTTATATCAAGATTATTTGGGTATAATGGCAATTAATGATTTCATGTATTTCAGTATGGAACAAATGATTGAAATGATGAGTCAAACAGGTCAAGGTGTTGCAGGTAAAGTTGAATTAGGTGATGCTGATGAGGATGAGGATGGTGAAGGGGGTGAGGACCAACCTGATACTAAAATTATTGCAACCGGACTTATATTCCCAATACTTTGTCATGAAATTATAAAAGGTTTAGAAGAAGCAAAAGGACGATACGGATATCCTAAAGACGAAAAATTGGCAAATAAAGTTTTAGGTCAAACAGACACTTTAAGTAACGAACCAATGCAATTAAGGATTGGGCCTGAAATAGTTGAGAGAATTAGATTTGCGTTACCAAATGAAATATTTGACTCAAGTAACAAAGGGTTGATAAATTGGTTCCATATTCTATTGTATCAAATAGAAGCTCAGGAATTTTTAGAGGTAATTGGTAATGCAATTTCTGACGATAAATCAAAAGTTAAACTAGCAACTAACAGATTTAAAGAAATTGTTAAAGAAGCTATGGTAATGAAACAAGAGTTTGAAGATTATAAAGAAGAACAAGGTGTTAATTCAGATAGTGATGGTAATGATGACGATGATGGTATGTTAGATGACTTTTTAAGTGACCTAGGAATACCTAGAGCACCAAGAAATTAATGTGTGAATAGAGAACAATTAATAATTGAAGTTACGAAGTGTATGAGGAATACTCCTTACGCACTTCGAACTTATTTACAAACTTACGATAATACCGTATCAAAATATGTCCCATTGGACTTATTTCCCGACCAAGTTAGTTTAATAGAAGATTATGATAGGTATAACGAGAATATTGCGTTAAAGTATCGTCAGGCAGGTGTATCTACGGTCACGGCCGCTTGGATATCTAAAAAGTTGGTTTTTGCAAAGAAAAACAAACCCGAGAAAATCCTAATTATTGCAAACAAATTAGATACGTCTGTCGAGATGGCTAATAAGGTAAGAGGATTTACTGAACAATGGCCGGCATGGGTCGGAGTCACCTTCTCAAAAGAAAAAAACGCACAAAGACACTTTAAACTTAGTAATGATTGTGAGGTAAAGGCCGTAGCGACATCAAAGGATGCTTTGAGAGGTTATACCCCAAGCATTCTTGTATTTGACGAGGCGGCGTTTATCGAAGCGGATTCAGATTTTTGGTCCGCGTGTATGGCGTCCCTATCTACCGGAGGTAAAGTTATTGTGGTATCCACTCCAAACGGATACGACCCGATTTATTACGAAATTTACGACCAATCATTAAGAAACATGAATGATTTCAAAATATCTGAAATGTTTTGGTATCGTGACCCAAGATATACCAAGGATTTATATATGGTTAAAACTAACGATTTAGTTCATTTCTTATTAAATCGTGAAGAATATTCTGATAAAGATATTATTGATTTATCTATGGGGAATCCGTATGAAAGAGTCCATTCGGTTGTAACTGATTACATATCACAAGGATATAAACCATGTTCTGCATGGTTTGAGGGTATGGTTAAAAAGTTGAAGTTTGACCGAAGAAAGGTTGCTCAAGAGTTAGAATGTAACTTCTTGGGTTCCGGTGATAACGTATTTGAGTCTGAATTAATTCAGGGTATTGCCAAAAACACATTGAGAGACCCACAAGCTAAACTTATGGGTGGTTCATTATGGATATTTGAAGAACCTGTGAATGGTCATAAGTATGTTATGGGTGTCGATGTATCAAGAGGAGATTCTGAAGATTTCTCGTGTATACAGATTATTGATTTTGACACCAGAGAACAAGTATTGGAATATGTTTCAAAAGTTCCGCCTGATGTGTTGGCGGAGATAGCCTATAAGTGGGGAACAATGTATAATGCCTATTGTGTGATTGATATCACCGGAGGTATGGGTGTTTCCACCGCAAGAAAACTCCAAGAATTAAGTTATCAAGGAGGGTTGTATGTTGATAATGTGGATACAACCAATAAGTGGAAATGGGACCCGAAAATAAACGATAAAATACCTGGTATTAACTTTAATGCAAAAAGGGTTCAGATTATCGCAGCGTTTGAAGAAGGTGTAAGACATGGATTCAAAGTATATTCGAATAGATTATACAATGAAATGAATACATTTATCTATGTAAATGGTAGACCCGACCATCAAAAAGGTCATCATGACGATTGTATTATGTCTGTATCCATGGCGTTATACGTTGCAGAAAAATCATTTCAGTCGTTGGAAAAAGTTACCAATCATACAAAGGCGATGTTAAATTCTTGGTCAACGGCAGTAAATGAAAATAAAAACTCATCAGACTTTTTTAACCCAATGGTCCCTCAAATGGGAAGAAATGGTAATTTAAGTAATAATGGTGAAGCAACAAGGGGTGATTATCAAAAATATGGTTGGTTATTTGGGGCTCGGTAACTATTTATATTATCAAAGTAATTAGTAAATTTAAATTATGAGTGAAAATAATCTTACGGTTTGGCAGAGGTTGTCCAAGACATTCGGGCCAAATTCTTTATTAAAACAAGACTATCCAACTTTTAAGTTTGATAAAAAAGAACTTTTAAGAACAACAAACAGAGATGAATTTGAGCGGGAAAAACTTCAATCCCAACAAACATATTATTTAACTAACCAATGGGCTAAAGTTGAAAATAATTTATATTCACAAGCAATATACTATGAACCATCGAGATTGTCAGCGCAATACGATTACGAAAGTATGGAATATACTCCGGAAATTTCGGCAGCATTAGACATATATTCTGAAGAATCTACAACAACAAATGAAGATGGATTTATTCTTCAAATTTTTTCAGAATCAAAAAGAATTAAATCTGTTTTAGCGGATTTATTTAACAATGCCCTTGATATTAACACCAATTTACCAATGTGGACAAGAAACACATGTAAATATGGTGATAACTTTGTTTACTTAAAATTAGACCCTGAAAAAGGTATTATTGGTTGTCAACAATTACCAACAATTGAAATTGAAAGACATGAGATTGGTGTTTCAGGTAGAATTTCACAAGATATTTCAAAAGAAAAAGATGAGGATAAAAAGGCTCTTCACTTTACTTGGAAAACTAGAAACATGGAGTTTCAATCATGGGAAGTCGCGCATTTTAGATTATTGGGTGATGACCGAAAACTTCCTTATGGTACTTCAATGTTGGAAAAGGCAAGACGTATTTGGAAACAATTGTTACTTTGTGAAGACGCAATGTTGATTTAGAGAACATCAAGAGCTCCTGAAAGAAAATTGTTTAAAGTATTTGTTGGGAACATGAACGATGACGATGTCGAAGCATATGTTAATCGTGTTGCAAACAAATTTAAAAGAGAACAAGTCGTAGATTCAAAGACAGGTAATGTCGATATGAGATTCAACCAAATGGCTGTTGACCAAGATTATTTTATTCCTGTTCGTGACCCTGCGGCACCAGACCCAATCTCAACATTACCGGGAGCAACAAACCTATCAGAAATCGCCGATATTGAATATATTCAAAAGAAACTATTAACAGCGCTTCGTGTTCCTAAAGCATTTTTAGGGTTTGAAGAAGTTGTTGGAGATGGTAAGAATCTATCATTACAAGATATTCGTTTCGCGAGGACAATTAATCGAATTCAAAAAAGTATGATTGCAGAATTGAATAAAATTGCAATTATCCATTTATTTTTGTTAGGGTTTGAAGATGAATTACAAAATTTTACTTTAGGGTTATCAAATCCATCAACACAAGCAGATTTATTAAAAATTGATGTTTGGAAGGAAAAAGTTTTATTGTATAAAGACTTAGTTAGTGACCCAGGAAATGGAATTCAACCGACATCATCTACTTGGGCTAAAAAACATATCTTTGGATGGTCTGATGAAGAGATTAGATTGGATTTACAACAACAAAGAATTGAACGAGCGGTGGGTGAAGAACTTAAAGCAACTCCTACAGTCATTTCAAGAACAGGGATATTTGATAATATCGATAAGTTATATGGAAATGTAGGAAAACCTGCAGCACCCGGAGCAACACCACCTGAAGGAGGAGAACCATCATTAGGTGGTGACATGGGAGGTGAAGTATCTTTACCACCAGAGGGAGGTGAAGTGACACCACCACCACCTGCCGGAGGAGAAGTGACACCAGAGTCGAAAAATAAAAACATGAATTTATTAGTTGAAACTAATCTTTTAGAAGGTTCTAAAATCCTTGATTTAGGTCAAGGTCAAGATTCTTTAGGAGAAATTTCAAAAGAATTGGATAAGTTATTAAATTCATAATATTTATATTCTAAATGTACTATAATGACTTTCGGACAAATTAAAACTTTAGTAGAACAAAATCTAATTGAATCCTACAAAAATGAGAAGGAATTCAAAAAATCTATAAAAGAATTCAAACATAATGTTTTAAATAATAAACATATGGCAAAATTGTATTCATTATACGACCAATTGAGTTCACCTCAAGGGTTAAATGAATCTGATGCAAAAGATTTCTTAGAAGAAGGCGTTACATTAATCCAAACTATATTACCAAATATTAAATTACCAAAAACTTTATCAGAAAATATTGAAAACAAATATTCTGATATCGATTCTTTAGTTTACACGAATAAATTAAATTTATTGGAAAGAGTAAATTCAAAAAAGAATATTATTAATACATTGGTTGGTGAAAATAAAACAATTAAAGAGTCGATTAATATTCCATTAAAATCAATGGTGAGTATTGCAAATCAAACATTGCAAAAATATATTGAAACATTAGACGAATCAGCCAAAAAAGAGTTCATTAAATTAATTTCTGAAGATACAAAAACTCTTGAAGATAAGTTCGAAACTATTAAAGAAAGTGCTATTAATAAACTTAATAGCATGTTAGAAAAAGAACAAGAGTTTGAATTAAAAACAAAATTATCAGAAACTATTAACAAATTAAAAACAGAAAAATTCGACCAATTGAATTTTATTAAGTTAAAAAATTTGGAAGAATCAATCTAAAGAATTTCTAAATTTTTGAGTATAAGATGCTTTTTGTATCTGAATTCTCCTTTTAACGGATTTTTAATAAATTCTTTTTTACTTAAAAGAATTTTATTTTGATGAGTTTTATTAACTTTATATTTGAAAACCTTTAAAGCTTTTTCAATTCCATCATTTGCAACTTTTACTAGTACCATATATTACAAATATTTCGATTATTTGAAAAATCTTTGACAATCATCATTTTTTTTACTATTTTTTTAAAAAAATAAACATGTGCAAGAAAAATGATGAATGAAAAAAGGCAAATGTGTGAAATTGAACTTATTTAACCCAATAAAATCGGTTTATGGTACCGTAGATTCTACAAATCTAAAATCAATTTATATTAATATTCAATCTTGGGTGTCACCAAAATCAAATCAACTTAATTGGCCCCGAATTGTTAGTAATTTAAGTAAAGAAATTAAAAACTCTGTATTCAATTCTATTGATAAAAATCTATTTAAAGAATATAATATTGTTGATTTGGATTTGAGAAGTAGTGGATTGTTTGAGGGTAAAAAATCATTTTTAAATTTGGAAGTTAATATATATCCTAATAAAGAAATTGATTTTAAATCTCCCGAATTAAAAGAATCTGTTAAAGAAATAATTAAGAGCATTGTTAAAGATAATGTAGCCGAAAACGAATTCTTTACCTTTTCTATATCAAAAATTAAATAAAGATAGTATATCGATATATTTATCTTAAAAACTATTAATGAAACAATTAAGAATTTTAGAAGCAAATGAAATCGGCCATGGCATTTTAATTGAAACGGATGCAGGTTGGGTGTCACCAAAAGATATACGTAATGCGGATATGTTAAAAGAGGCTGCTAATTTGGATTATAGAAATCCGTTTGAATTTTATGCGGTATTACAAAAATATGACACCGCAAATAGAAATGGTAGATTTTATCCTGAAAGGATATTGAAAAGAGAAGCGGATAATTACAAAAAGGCAATTGCCAAGGGATTATCTACTTCAGAACTTAATCACCCTGAGTCATCATTAATTGATTTAGACCGAGTATCTCATATCATTACCGATATTTGGTGGGATAAAAATATTCTAATGGGTAAACTTAAACTGTTAACATCACCAGGATTTCACGAAAGAGGTATCGTATCTACTAAAGGAGACCAAGCAGCCAACTTAATGAGACAGGGTGTAACCATGGGAGTTTCTTCAAGAGGGGTAGGTTCTTTGAAAAAGGTTGGAGAAAGAAATGAAGTTCAAGATGATTTTGAATTAATTTGTTTTGACTTAGTATCATCTCCATCAACACCGGGAGCGTATTTGTTCACTAAACCTGAAGATAGAGAAAAATACGAAGAAAATTTAGAGGAAGAAAAAAAATATAAATCACCTGAAAATTCAGAATTTCAATCAAAAGGGGTTGACTTAATGAGAAAATTAACCGATTATTTGGGAAAATAAATTTAAAATATGGAAGAAAAATTTTTTGTAGCAAAAGTTCAGTATGATTTACCAGATGAGAATAGTGGTAAAATTAAAAAAATCAGAGAGGAAAAACTTGTAAAGGGATACTCTGTCACAGATGTGGAAGCAAAGGTAACTGAAAAATACCAAGGATTTACTCATGAATGGAGAATCACCTCGGTATCTGAAAGTAAGATTGATGAAGTTATTGATTAATCTAAAACAAAAAAATAAATTGGTTTATTTAAACCAATTAAGTTAAAGTGGTCTTTTTGACCACTTTTTTTATGCTCGGTGATATTTATTAAATAAATAAACCTATAAAGATTCAAAAAAATAATATTTTCCAATCAATAAATGGAATTTTTAATTTTTTGGTAATATTTATTAGTTAAAATAATATATATACTATATGAGTGAAAACAAATTAGTTCAAGAGGCTCTTATTCAAATGAAACAAGTTGAAGAAGCTATAGCCGAAAATGCAAAAGGAATACTTGCTTCTACAATGAAGGAAGAAATCAATCAATTAGTAAAAGAATCTCTTTCTGAACAAGATGACGAAACTGAGGTTGAATTAGATGCTGACATGGACATGTCTGCTGATAACGATGAAATTGAAATGGATATGGATTTTTCTGATGAAGATGATATGGACATGGATTTTGAAGACGAAGAAACTCCAATCGATTTGACTAACGCGTCTGATGAAGAAATCTTAAAAGTATTCAAAGCGATGGGTGAAAATGATGGTATTATCGTTAAAAAAGATGGTAACGAAATTCATTTATCTGATGACGAATCTGATGTTGAATATCTTGTTAAACTTGGTGAGTCTATGGAAGAAGAAATGGACGAAGAAGAGGATGATGAGATTGAAGAAGAAGACTACGACATGATGGAAGAAGAAGAAGACGATGAAGATGTTCAGAGTGTTATTGACGCTATTTTTAGTGGTGATATGTCAGATATCGAAGAAGAGGAAGAAGACATGGATGAAGTTGTTTACGAAATCGAAATGGATGACATGGAAGAGGAAGACATGGATATGGACATGGAAGACGAAGACATGGATGAAATGGAAAACATGGCTAATGAAACCTACAAACCTAAAGGTGTTGGAATTGGTAAAGGTCCTAAATTCTCTTACAAAGACAAAGCTGCAGGAGGATTTAAAGAAGACAAAAAAGAAGGTTCTAAAACAATGGGAACCGGAAAAGCTAAATTCGAATACAAGAAAGGTGCAAACATGGAAGGTAAATCTAAAGTTGTTAAATCTGAAACTAAAGAGGGCGATTACGGAATGAATAAAGGTGATAAGTCCAAAACAATGAAAGGAGAAGAAGATTACACAACTAAAAAAGGTGACACTCTTAAAAGAAGAGCTTTCGAAAAAGAAGAAACTAAGGAAGCTGCAAGAACTTACGGAATGGGTTCTAAAGAAGGTAGAGGATTAAGAAAAGGCATCACTCCAAACAGAAACTATACTTATGGTAAAAATGGTGTTAAAACTGAATCTACTCAAGAAGAAGTTAGTATGTTGAGACAAAAGAATGATGAGTATAGAAAAGCATTAAATATTTTCAGAGAAAAACTTAATGAAGTTGCTATATTCAATTCAAACTTAGCTTACGCAACTAGATTGTTCACTGAACATTCAACTACTAAAAAAGAAAAAATAAATATCCTTAGAAGATTTGACGATGTTGAGACTTTAAAAGAATCTAAAAATCTTTATAAGTCAATCAAAGATGAGTTAGCTAAGGTAGACACAAAATCAATCAACGAATCAGTAGGTGCTAAATTAAATAAATCAGTATCTACAGGTTCATCAACTACTCTAATTGAAACTAAAACCTATGAGAATCCACAACTATTAAGAATGAAGGATTTGATTAGTAAGTTGGGGTAATAATAAAAATAAATCTAAAACAAAACAAATACTAAAATGGGAGCATTATTAGAATCAGGTCTTGTTGGTAACATCGGGTTAAAACACCTTAAAGTTATTAAAGAAGACACAATCAACAAATGGGACAAATTAGGATTCTTAGAGGGTCTTAAAGGTCACATGAGAGAAAACGTAGCACAATTATACGAAAACCAAGCATCGTTCTTAATTAACGAAGCATCATCTACATCTGACACAGGTGCATTCGAAACAGTGGTTTTCCCAATCGTTAGACGTGTATTCTCTAAATTATTAGCAAACGATATCGTTTCAGTACAAGCAATGAACTTACCAATCGGTAAATTATTCTACTTCGTACCTAACATTCAGTCTTATGAAACTGAAACATCAACAACAGGTATCCACTACGCACCGTATGGTTCACCAAACGCGGCTGCTGACCAAACACCTAACAGTGGTTACGACTACAACAACACTAAAGACCTTTACGATAGATTCTACGAAGGTAACGAACCAGCATTAGACCCACCAGGTTTATTTGACTATTCTAAAGGACAATATTCTGCAATTACAGCTAGCGTTGCTACTGTAGCTTGGGATGGTGACCAATTAGTATCTTCGGCTTATACTGAATCTGATTACAGAAAAGTGTTAATCGTTATGTCAGGTTTCGCATCTGATGGAGCAGGTAAATTGATTGGTCCTGATGGTCAACCGATGGATAACGAATCTTTCTTATCGGATTTAACAATTAAAGGTATAAGTGGTAACGTTTACACTTCAGCTAACACAACTAATCCTTATTTATTCAGAGTTGTAACTCAAAAATATGGTAAAGGTATTGTTCAGTATGGTAATAACAATTCAACGGCTGTTTTCCCTAATAGTAAAACAGGTGGTGGTCAATATGACAACTTATGTGATGCTGAAGGTAAAATCTACTTAGAAGTTGACTTACAAGTACCAGTATGTATTACTTGTGGAGGTTCAATGGACGGTTACACAGGTTCAACATTCTCTTCATCTACTGCAACTAACAATGCGTTCGGAGCAACTTACAGAATCTATAAAAACTTAGAGTTTGAAGATAGAATTGGTGAGGTTTCTTTTGACCTTCAATCAGTAACTGTTTCTGTAACAGAAAGAAAATTAAGAGCTCAATGGTCTCCTGAAATGGCACAAGACGTTGCGGCTTTCCATAACATTGACGCTGAGGCTGAGTTAACTGCATTGTTATCTGAGCAAGTTGCTGCTGAAATCGACCGTGAAATCTTAAGAGATTTACGTAAAGGTGCAGCTTGGAACTTGAGATGGGATTACAATGGTTGGAAACGTCTTGGTTCAAGTGCAGTTCCTTACACTCAAAAAGATTGGAACCAAACTTTAATCACAGCTATCAACCAAATTTCAGCTCAAATCCACAAATCAACATTGAGAGGTGGAGCTAACTGGATTGTTGTTTCTTCTGAAATCAGTGCAATTTTTGATGATTTGGAATATTTCCACGTATCAAACGCGGCTCCTGAACAAGACCAATACAACATGGGTATTGAAAGAGTTGGAACTTTAGCTGGTCGTTACCAAGT